>OGDN01002955.1_pt1 | contig 19654 bp, 14 predicted proteins | sample 1570271 | NCBI WGS metagenome assembly OGDN01 (sample SAMEA4384481, study PRJEB24528) | human gut metagenome | reverse complement strand
TGCTGCATATGCTGATGTGTATGCCGGAATCGTTGTAGCAATCTGGAAGGTTCCAGTATCTCCAACGCCAAGATCATCGGCCTGTGAGACAGCGTTTTTATTAGTAGCCGCATCATCATCGGTTCCTTTATTTCCATCTGCATTTAAAATGGTTTTATCCAAAGTGATCGTAGTACGTTTTGCGTAAATTGTATCTTCACCCTCTACAAAATTTCCGGATGCATCCACGCTCTTTGCTACCAAGCTGTCTGCTTCGTTGGCATCTGTGTAGTAAGTTGATGCAACCATTGGCTGATATACATATCCTGCATTCACTTCATCTGTTACAAGAATCACATATTCTCCAGCCGGAAGTGCTCCCGTAAAAGTATCTCCGCTTTTAGTAAGTGTTACTGCCTTATCATACTGACTTGTTCCACCGGCTGCGATCGCCTGCGCAATAGCCAGGATTTCTTTTGCTGTAGGTTTTTCGATATCTGCGATCTTATTGCCACCTACATTTGAGAATTTAACAAATCCTTCATTATTATAAGTAGGTGTAACGATACGATATGCTTTCACCTCTGCTCCACCTTCTACGTTTGACACGCTTACATTTACGGTTTTCGCATCGGATGGTACATCTCCTGGGGCTGCAAATGCAACTCCAGGAATTGCCATTGCCATCGTCGATGCCGTTGCCATGGTTACTGCCAGTGTCTTTTTGATTTTTTTGTTCATGCTTCTTTTCTCCTTTTCCTTTTGGTATTTTATTTCATAGTTAAAAGTTCTGATTGCTTTTAACCATGTTTCCATATATAAATCAACAATGCGATTACATACAAAACTACTACAATTGCCATTCCAAAGATAAGATAAGGAAACCTCACAATTTCAGTAACCTTATCTTTGAGCGTATCTTTCTGCTTCGGAATTTCATAAACCCTATGTCCTCGTACCAATAACCTGTGGGAATTGACGCCGTAAGGCGTACAGGTTACTAATGTCACCAAATCCTCGCCTTCTTCTATCGATAAATAGTTAAGCTCATCCGGCAGAACCACCCGGATTTCATCCACTTCGTAATAAATCGTCTCATTTAATACATGTATCTCAAAATATTCTCCTTTTTGTACCTTATCCAAGTCGGTAAATATCATTGCATCCATGAGCCCCGTATGCCCGGTAATGACAGAATGCGTATTCTCCCCTCCCACAGGCAAAGAAGTTCCATACAAATGTCCGACACCTTTCGCCAGAACCTCTTCCGATGTATAGTGATAGATAGGAACATTTACATGGATCGCTGGAATTTCCACATACCCCATCATGCCATCATCGAGTACGGAAAGCAGGGATTCATATTCCTTATCCGGATTCACGATCTCAGCAGACTCCTTTAATGTATCCGAGCCTTCTTCTTTTCCGGACAGTTTATTGGTATACTCCGTAATATTGTTCGTCCCATGCTGATACAACGCTTCATTGTATTCCTGTGCTGCACGCAGTTCCTTTTCATAATCGATATCATTTACTGATTCCACATATTTTCCTACATTTCGTCCCTGCACATACCGGTTCCATGCATCAGCGACCTTCGGGTAATACAGTGCAATAACACCAAGCAAGCCAGAAAGTACTGCCATTGTATATATCATTTTTATTGAGGTTTTTTTCTTTTTCATATCTTCACATCGCAAACAACTATTAAAAATAGCTCTTTTATCATGCAGAACTATTATAATATATATTTTATCCTTGTAAAACACATTTATATTATTTATTATAGCATTTTTTAACAATTTCTCTATTCCTTTTCACAAAAAAAGAACTACTAAAAATAGTAGTTCTTTTTTAGAAAGCATACTTAAAAATTCACTTGACCAAATGCAATGCAAGCTCCGTATAATGGACCGATTCCACATTCGCATATAATATAATTCTCTTTTCCACCTCTTTGGCAAGTTTCATTGGATCTTCTACCACAACCTTCAGATTAATTTTGTCTGGCTGCACCACTAACAATTCACATGCGAGATGCTTCTTTTCCAGATACTGATCAATGATGGTTTTTATTTTCCTACGGGTATCAAGTTCTCCAAGCTCTCTTCCTGGCATTTGTCTTTTTAAACAGATATCCATCACTATATAATATTGTTTTTTTCCCATGTACTTACTCCCCTGCTATTGTCTTTGTCCGCAGAAAGAGCAGTAATAGTAATCGATCACCTGCACTTCACTATATACTGGCTCGTACCATCCCTGATCCTCGTAAATCGGTTCACTATGATATCCACCATTACCACATTCAAAGGAATGCTCTATATGGCCTGTAATATCTGCTCCGCATCCGTTACAAACAGTCTTACTACCTACCTGTACCCAATTCGGAACCCATTCCTGTCCTGTCTGCTTTGTTGTGGTCGTGTAATGCGGAACAAACTTATGCGTATGCGGTGGTTTCACTGGCTGCTGCGCTTGTCCACCGGAAGACGAACCGGAGTTTCCGGATCCTGCTGTACTGGAACCACTGCCTGTATTTCCGGTTGAGGTACTAGCTGATCCTGTCTCATTCTTTTTGGATTCCTCTTTTTTTGAATCCGTCTTAGTATCTGACGTGGAATCGGATTTTATACTTTCCGGCACTTTCTCCTCTTCTTTTACTTCGGATCCATCCGATTTTTCAACTGGAGTATTTTTATCTCCCCAGACTACTTCATCCTTATCAGCCAGATCCTTTGCCTGATCTTTGTCTACGACCGTCATATCCTTGTCCACTTTGACATCAACCGTATCGTCTTTCTTAGATTCTTCCTCTTTCTTGGAATCAGAATCGGATTTTTCAGAATCTTTGGATTCCTCTTTTTTATCATCCTTTTTGGAATCGCTTTCAGAATCCTCTTTTTCTTCTGATTTTTCTTCCGTCTTATCTTCTGATTTTTCCGACTCTTCTTCATTGCCAGAATCCTTTTTCGAATCATCCACCTCCGTCGTCACATCCTCTTTCGGGTTCTCTTTGGAATCTGTCGTCTGCTCCTCTTTAGATAGATCCTCTTTCTTAGAATCCTCTTTGGAATCTGTGGTATCTTTCACATCAGTCTCAGCGTTTTTTTTATCTTCCGCATTCTTCTCCTCAGATTTTTTATCCGCTGACTCTTTTTCGTCCAGATAATCTTCCAGTGCATCTCGGTCTACGGTTACGGTATAGGTTACGGTATACGTTCCGGTTTTATTAAGCTTTACCTCTCCCGAATCTGCTTTTACCTTTTTTACAATATCCGTATCGTAAGTAACCCCGTAAAGATAATTAATGTCCGCTGCATCTTGTAAGATATAATGATCCTCTAAACCTGTGATTACATCTTTGATATCGTCCTCTGAAAATGAATTCTTTTTTTCCGTTGATTTATCAGACGTAGTTACTGACTTTGCATTTTGGCCACACGATGTCAGTATCAGACTGGAACTGATCATGCATGCCAAAAGTGCCATGACTATTTTCTTTTTCATACTCATTCCCCCTTGTATGATTTTGTGATCTGTTTCTTGTATTGAATTATATAATAGCAATATGCTTTGTGCAATTTTTTATCTTTTTTTTCATCTTAAAAAGTAGAGGACTAAAAAAATCCTCTACTTCCAACTATTTAATGTTTCTTTTTAAGCTGTACAACAGACGCTCCAAGTAATAGAATCATTGCAACGATCAAGATCAGAGCACTATTATCACCTGTCTGAACCGTTGATTTTCCACTCTTTTCTCCTTCTTTTGAGAAATTAACCGTCTGAGAATCATCATTTAGATCTTTATGAACCGCTACTGTGGTATCCTTATCATCTGGCACATCTTCTTTCTTGATTTTCAGCGTTTCGAAAACAACAGCTGACTTACCTTCCAAAGCGGATGCATTGAACGTAAATGTGATATCCACATCTCCGGTAGCCTTTGTTGGAGTAAATGTAATCTCATTACTTACACCCGTGCTGTTTTCTGTATTCGCATCGTCTTTTGAAACCACCAGTTCTTTTCCGGTTTCCTTATCCATCAAAATACCCTGTAAGAGATATTCTGTTCCTGGGAGAAGATTTTCGTAATGTACCGTGTCAGTTACTGTTACTTTATCCCCAGTTTTTACCACATGCGTCTGTGTATCTGCATCCAGAGCCGTTGTGCGGATACTCGGAACATATACGGTCTGATCTGTATCGTTAATATCCTTATGCTCTGCCACGACATGCTCCTTATCATCTTTTACAAGATATAATTTTTCAAACACAACAAAGGTCGTTCCTTCTAAACCTGTGCCATCAAATGTAAATGGAATTTCTACGGTACCATTTGCTTCCTTTGCAGTAAATGTAACTTCTGCTTTTATTTCTTCTGCCTTTTCACTTAATGCATAATCTGCAGAGTCACTATTATAATATACAACATCGTCAGCCACATAGATCTTACCATCAGATTCGATCAGTTTGTACCAGGATACTTCTTCTGCTTTTCCGGAAACAATATCATCAAACTGCTCCAGATCATCCTTCGTGAAAGTATCCGATGTCTTTACATTTTCAATTATATCTTCACCACTAGCATTGACGGTATACTGATACAGTCCTTTCGGCAGTTCCTTAGTTGTCATGGTGCCACTAATTTTTTCACCTATATAAAAGTATACGGTGCCAGCTTTGCATTCAAATTCTTCTGCATCTTTTGGAATTTCTTTTTCTTCCCATTTTTTAGCTTTTACAATACTTCCGTCTTTCTGGTTCATGATCGTTCCGACAACTTTATAGGTTTCCCCTGGAATGAGATTCTCATAAGATGCTTCATCAATAATTGTAATCTTATCATCCGCATAGGAATTTTTTGACTCAGTATCCTGATCAGTAGCTTTCGTTCCTAATTTTGGAAGATATACAGTCTGCTCTTCATCCTCAATATCTTCATGGACAGCCAATACCTGATCACCGTATTCAACAGATTCAAAAGCAACCAATGTTTTTCCTGCAAGCTTCACTCCGGAAAATTTAAATGTTACGACTACTTCTCCAGATGTATCTTCTGCTGTAAATGTCGTCTTTGAAGTAATAACGTCACCATTATCATCTTTGACTTCTTTTCCGGTCTCCTTATCCATTAACTTTCCGGTAACCGTATAGGACTTTCCTTTATTGAGATTTGAGTATTTCACGGTATCTTTAATCTCAATATCCTTTGCTGCATTTACCACATTGGTATCGGATACTCCGTCTTTCGCTGATGTACCAATCTTTGGGAAATGAATGGTCTGATCTTTATCATCTTTATCTGTGTGCGCTGTAATCAGCGTATCATCCTGATACAGATATTCGAAGATAACAATATCTTTTCCTTTGAGATTAGATCCATTAAAATTAATCTCTACTTCTACATCGCCATCTTTCGTTTTTGGTTTGAATTCTTTCGTTGCTATGATCTCATTGCCATCCGCATCTAAGATTGGAGTCCCATCTTTCGCCATGACGTGCGCTTCTAACTTATAGTTTTTATTTTTTTCTAAGCCTACAAATGATACCGTATCGATAATCGTCACGGAGTCACTAGCACAAGAATAATGGGTTCCGGTTTTCTCATCTTTTGCGGTCGTATGAATCGATAAATCATGGTTACTGATCGTTCCCATATCAACTGTATAGTTATCCTTGGAAAGAACGATCATGATCGGATTCTTTTCATCAAACAGTGCTTTCCCTTCATTCGCTTCACACGGGAGCTCTACTAATTTATAAGTATCATACGGAAGTGCTCCCGTTTCATCATTTACAGTAACCTGCGATCCATCTTCTTTTAATCCAAACCACACGCCGCAGGACTGGAATGCATTTACATCATCTTTTTTTGCATCATTTGCATTGGTATTCTTGCTATGTGCCTCATATTGAGATGCTGTTGAAAAATATCCATTCTCATCAGTCTTGATATAATGACGTTCTCCAGTTGTTACCGATTCAAGATAAAATGGAATGTTTGCCATCTTATGTCCGGTTTCATCATCTGTCTTATAAAATTCGATATCACCGCGGATGACTTTATCAGACATCGTAAATTCATTTCCGCCAATCAATTGAGTTCCATCATGATTAGTTATAATCTGACCATAAAATAATCCTTCAACTGTATTATCTGTTCCCTTTGGCGTAAATGTACTTCCTTCCAGTTTATAACCTGTTGGAGCTTTTGTTTCTTCAATAATGAGTGTACCTCGCGGAAGAACTGGATCTACACCACCAATATCAAAAAACCAATCATCACCGGTCACTTTATATTTATCCGTTAAACCTGCTGCATAATGTTTTGTTCCGTCACTATAAGTAACTTCTTTTGTCTGTATTACCCAGCTTCTTACTGCAATACCATTTGCTTCTGCATCTTTTTTTGCTTCCCCGGATTCGATCTGCTCTTTCGTATAATACTGACCATAGTGGGTAACTGTAAACTCAGCGCCCTCCAAGGATGCTGCGCCCTGCGTAAATTTTGATCCGGTTTCCTGATCGATCTTTAATAGTTCAATACCGGCAGGGTCATTAGTTGGAGCTTCTTTACTGGTTACCTTCACTGGATTTTTCTCTGTATTGGATGAAGTAACAGAGATTTTATAGGTTTTAGGATCTAAGTTGTATCCGGTTGATGCCTTGGTCTCTTTAACGTAGTACGTTCCAATTGGAACTTTTATAGGATTGGTATTTCCGGATGCATCTGTCTTTAAGGTTGCCACCCGATTTTTACATGCTGCATCCTTGTAAACACCATATTCTGCATCTGCAAGGGAATAACATGCATTTCCCTCTGTCATGGTTGGGTTATTTGATTCTTTTTTCAGTGTTATATATCCGTTATGGACTGTCTTAACCACATATACGTAAGACACGCATTTTGGTGCAAGCTGTGAAATCTGGTTTCCAGGATTTGTTCCGGCGTAAATAACACGGTTGGAACCTTCGCATCCTACCGTCGGGTGTGAAGAATGCCAGAATTTATTATCAGACGGTGAATCCCCCCAGAAGAAACCTATATGACAGTCAGCCGCATTCCCATATGCATCATGGCCACTATCCCAGATGGACTGATCCGGTTCATAAATTACAAGATCCCCTTTTTCCAGAACGCCACTTGCAAGGGCTTCTGCTGTTGTACCAAATTTATAGGACTGAATTTCCGGATGGGAAGCAAGAAACTCTGTCCACCAGGTCATGTTTGTCCAAGTACGAGGTCCATTATATCCACTTGTTGACGGTGTATTTACGATTGGAGAAAGATCTGCTCCACATGCCATTAATACATGGCCAACAAATCCGGTACAGTTCATGCCTACTCCCGGTGTTCCAGATGCTGCTGTATTGGTAATATCACCATTATATGGTGTACCAAGATATTTATTTGCATTTGCATTTAAATAATCAACGATACTTGTCTTCACGCCAAGATACTTATCCAAAGTAGTTGTGCCATTGTTGTTCGGTGTCCAAATGGTTCTTGGCTGTATATCATCGGAATCTTTTTCTCCCTTAATTAACACCTCTGCATATGGCATGTCCCACTCGGAAAGGTCATCCGCTAATTCATAACCCTTTGGCAGCTTTAATTCAAAACTATAAACATCAAAATCTGTATTTTCATAGTCATCTGTACAATACCAGTCGCAGTCAATCACATCTTCTCCATCCTCTAAATATACGAGGATGGATTCTGGTAATTGCTGTTTGATTTCCTCTAAAGTTCCTTTTTCAGCTTCTATTTGATAGGAATTCTGATCAAATCCAGTGATCTTTTTCCGCAGCTTTTACTGTGATTCCATTTGACAGCATTAACGGAACCATTAAAACTGCGATAAGTAAGAAACTGAACAGCGAACGTATTACTTTTTTCATATCCCCACCTACTTTCTCATTTTTTTCCTTTTAATCACATAAGAACCTAAAACACAAACCAGTACAGCCATCGCGATCATGAGTGCAAGTGCTGCCACATCTGATGTTTGCGAACCACTGCTTTTTTCAGAAGAAGCATCACTAGATTGTGATCCACCGCCGGCTGCTTCTCCCTTATTAGCTAAAGTGATCGACTCTTCTACTACTTCTGTCTCGTCATCTGCATACTTGAACTGAACTTTGTAGATCTTATCAGATTTTGTTAATCCATCCGGTGCTGATTCCTGCGAAATGTAATAAACCCGTTTGGTTTTCATGACACCGTTTTCATAGACGCCAATTTCCACATCACTGGTTGTAGCCACACCATTTTCGGAAGTAATGGTTTCAATTGCCTCACTCTGGTTATACTGTTCTTTATCCGTCTTCGATCCCTCACTGCCGGATCCTGTCGTAACTGTTGTCGGTGCAGCTTTCAATACAAATGAAGCTCCCGTTACGTTATTCTTCTTTGCATCTGTCACTTTGATGATGACATGACCTTTTACTCGCTTATTCTTTACAGAAATTTCATTGCCATCGGAACTATTTTTAATCTCAACGGTTTCCTCTTTTGCTTTTACATATCCCTCATTCGTCTTGGTCTGCTTCAGTGTATAGGTACCGGCATCCAGTTTCGTGATCTTCTGCTTGGAATCGGACGATGTGATTTTTTCTACAACCTTTCCACCTTCTGAAAGAAGTTCAAATTCTGCCCCGGAAATCATTGCTCCATCTGTTTCATCCACACAGGAGAACTGAAGGCTGATCGGTTCTGCTTTGATATTTACATTGAGTCCATCTAAAGCAGTGAATTCAAAAGGATCTTCTTTTACATAGCCGGACGGATATTTAACTTCGGCATAATATTTTTCCCCATCTACCAGATTTTTTACTTCCTGATAGGACGTATTACTTACCCAAGAAGCAACTTCAGAACCAGCTTCGTCTTTTACAGTGATGGAAACGCCTTCCAGTGCAGAGCCGGTACTTACATCCGTAATAGAAACATGAACCGTTGTGTTTCCACCTTCATCCGTAGCCATCGCTGATAGTGCCGCTACAGCATTGGACTGATAATATTCTTCTCCCGTGCAGCTTAGCTTTTCGCCCTTAACTTCTTTCTGCTCCTCATTTTCTTCGATCGTGACACCACATTTCCCTTTACTGCTATACTGATAGGACACAATCATGGATCCATTGTCAGCGATCGTAAATGCATGCTTAGAATCCTCTAATTCATATTTTTCTGGAACATTTTCTTCCACAACAAAATAATCTCCCGGCTCTAATCCGTCCGCATACGCAAGTCCTTCTGAACCTGTAGTTGCTCTTCCAATTAGTAGTCCACTTTTTTTGCCGGGAACATTTTCTGCATACACAGCAAATGTCGCATCCGATATCCCTTTTTTTGATTCTGCGCATTTGATGACTACTGTTCCTTTTTCCGCCGCCTGTGCTGGCATATGTATCATTCCAATGACCATCAGCACTGACAGAAATAACAGTAGAAATGATTTGTTCTTTTTCATTCGTTCTTCCTCCCTTACAAAGTGAATGGTACTCTCATCCTATTTATAAATAAGATTACATTTACAATTGCTTTTTATTTTTTCAGAAACTGATTAATTAAAATGCTGATTACGATTCCAACTATAAGCACTCCAACAATCAATAAAAGCGGATTTATCGTAACGATATTCTCTAACTGTATCGTATCAATATGTTCTAACAATTCCTCTTCCATCCCTCTCTAACGCACTCTGTTCGGATCAGCTGCGGATTGATTTTATCCGGTGTTACATCCAAAATTTCACTTGCTTTTTTCTTCATCTCTTCCTGATTAATGAGGTGCTTATCTAACTGTAAAATTAAGCTGCACATCTCATCATAATAATTCTGAACAAAAAGCGCTGCTTCCGCATTGTCTGGTTCCTGTAACATGGTCTTAAGCTGTTCCTCTTTTCTTAAGATCAGAACATCTGCAAGGAAGTCAAAACTATATGGCTTGTCCGATTTTAACGCATCCTGAATCTCATATTTAAAAATATTAGCCTTAATAAACTCTTTGGAATTCGTGATCTGTATTCCGTTCTTCACCATATTTTTCAAATCACGCATACCAGTTCTTCTGATACTATCTGGCACATTTTCCGCTGCTTTTGCTATCTTATCGCAAAGCACCGTAAACTCCGGATTATGCGGTACATATCTGTCTCCACTCTTTATCCGGACTAACGGGAATTCTTCATTATTTGTTTCGATGTTAAAAAGCGTCTTTGCATCCGCAATGTGCTGATAGACCATTTCATAAAGTGGTGTGGTTTCTCCTGTTCTTATATCGGTTTTTTCTCCAATTTCCACTCTAAGAACTGTCTGCTCTCCCGCATTTTCAATCTTACCATCAATCCCCCACCCATTATTATCACTTGATCTCACGCTGTATTCGTACATCTTCTCTTCCTCCTTTTATTTTTCTATTCTTCTTTCTGACTCTGTTCCTCACTAGCTTCCGTGGTATTTCTAACACTTAAATACCCACTATCCAAACCGATACAGACTCTATAATTCTTGATGTTATTCGGTAGTTCATAAAAAATCTGTATTTTATTATTTGGATAATCTGTTTTTAATGTATATACCATGCTGTCCACAAATGCTCCCTGATCATCCCTGATTTTGACTGGAATCGCAGGTGGAACTGCCGTCATATCGTATCCCAATGTTTGATATTCTATCGTGGCCAGAATCCACCGATTATTATTTTCCGCTTCCGGCAATTCCTTATAGACCGTTTTCCCTATGTAATTGCGGATGATTTTTTCTGCCGCATCCCCTTCCTGAAATTCATCTACCGTACCGGAAATTTGAATCTCTTCCGGTTTCTCAGATTTATTAATCACTGTAAAATATCCATAGGAACCACTATCAACAACCGGTTCTGACAAGATGTTATATTGCTCTGCATAATTAATACCGTCCGAACCTTCAATCTTAGTTATTGGATTTACCGACTCACTTGTGCTTTGCACGTTTCCACTATATACCATATATTTGATCGCATCCTGTTCGGATGTCGTTGCTTTTTCATCCTTCGGCAGACCGGCAAACAGAAAATAACATTTTCGATGACTCTGCATGATAGAAAAATATCCAGTAAAATCACCATACAGTCCTTCATCAAGTAAGACTTCCGCATTACAGCTATAAATTTCTTTTGCAACCGAATCCTTTTTTTCCGAAGCAACACGTTCCATATGATCCTGATCAATGCGGATCATTGCCTGTCTTTCAAATTCTCCAAGATTATATTTCATATCACTGAGATCTTTTATTTCCATGCATTGGAAAGATACTGCATATTTCTCAAAATTAAAAAACAGCTTGCCATTTTCTTTTACATACTTATATGCTTCATTATTCTTTGTGGTTTCGTCAATTTCTGTCAAAGCAGTCGAATCATCAAATGTACTGGGTACCTTCATGATCCCCTTATCCACGCCAATCGTAACAAATCCCTTTCTCGCCGAATCATCAAATGGGCTGCTTGTCTTATTACCTGCAACGCCGGTAACATTTAATGCAATACATACGATCAGTAAGACTCCACCGATAAACAGCAATGCTCTTTTTATGACAGAACCTTTTTTCTTTTTCTTCTTTCGCATCGTTTATCCCCTTACTGTAGTACAGATATTCCATCACTGGTTTCATCATCCGTAAGATTTAAGGAACCACCATCTGTAGTTGAAAATTCTGATTCTTCGGCCTGCTGCTCCTGTTGCTGTGCTTGCTGCTCTTGTTCGGTTACTTCAGCTTTTTTCGCACCATACTCTATCTTTGCTTCCATGCCATCAATATTTTTTCCTGTGAATATAATCTTGTATTCTCCTTTTGGCACATCTTCAAGATTCAGTTCGTATGTTGTTTCGGAATCCTCCCGCTTTGCAAACTCTAATTGTTTCCCGTCCAGCGTTACTAACACTGCCTTTTCAAGCATCATATCATTCGTGATAGAAAACGACAGTTTTGCAGATACGTAATCCTCTTCCACATTGATCGTCTGCTCTTTGTTGACTTCCATGATCGTGTCATCTAGTACCTGACTGGTTAATTCAAAAGCATCATTTGCGACATTATACTCATACTCGGCCAGATCACCTGCATCCACTTTTAAATCTGAGACATATCTGAAAAGTCCAATACCATTGACCATGTAGTAACCAGTTTTCAATCCCTCCGGCAGACATATTTCCACATATCCTTTTGTGGTATCCTTTGTTTCATTCACCACGAAGGTTTCTGATGACTGAAATACGTGGGTATCTGCCTTTATTTTTGTCTCACTATACACGCTGCCTGCGTACATTCCAAATTGGTATGAACGGTTTTTGTGAAGATTTTTGATCGTTCCGGAAGCAGTGATCTGATTTTCATTTAATGCCTTATCGTCCATGACTGCAATTTCCAGTTCCGAATACTTATCCTTCACCTTGTTTATTACTGATCCGGCATCTGCCTGCTGATTCACATCCTCAGAAGTATTGAACTTCAAATAACTAGATCCTTCATCCTGTTTTAGATTCCGAATTCCTATCGTATAACCAAGATCCTTATAGCGTTCAAAAATATAATCCGATGGCACCTTTCCGTCATTCTTATAGATAATAATTTCATTCTTATATAATGTAGGGATCAGGTCCTCCTCTTCCTGGCCAACTGTCCACAATATTCTTGATGCATCTGCTGTTTTTGAATACTTTGTAAAATTACCATCCGGTTTATACAGTTTATAAAATTTTGTTCCGTCTTTTATGTAGTAGTCATCTACTTTCAGATTCTCCACCGAGTATTCTTTGGATGTTTCCGGGACATCTTTTTCTTTAAAGATTTTATCCCGACATCCCGTCACAGAAAACATCATGGATACTACCAAGACGAGCGGCACTAACCTTTTTGCCTTCATCTCTCATTCCTCCTGACCTACACGATAATTTTTACAATTCTTCCATGTACCCGGAATTCCTCTTCATTCGTACCGTCTACAAAGAACCATACTTTATCTCCGATTGCCGGCATGACTTCTAGCTGTCTGTCGATTGAGCAAAGAACTGTCGCATTATAACTGATTTCGTTTACAAAGTAGTTTGCCCCATCATTTCCTGCTACAATTCCCTGGAACCGGTGTCCTTTTACGAATCGCTTGAATTTACGCACCATTGGATTAGCTGTTGCTTCTCTTGCAGAAGCCTTGATCTCTATTCTTGTGGCATTCCCGATTCTTTCTATTTCAACTCGCTTCAGTTTCACCGGAATCTTAGTTACGCTGCCAAACTCATCTCTGACATTGGCAATCCTTCGATGTGCAATCTCTCCGGCCGGTAATTCTGTCTCAATACCTTCCACCTCAACGCACATAGAATTCTTTTTGCGATAGCATACTCTTGCAAGTGCTTTAAATCCTTCCTGAAGATTTGGTTCTCTCCTTCCTCTTGGAAGATAAGCGGATGCTGCTTTGATCTGCATTGCTTCCAAACGGTTCGCCACGCAGATACCTGTGACCTCATTAATAGAAGTGATGATATAATCCACCGTCGAACCTACACGGTCATCCAGTCTTCTCACCACCCAGTTATCATCCATCTTGGAATAATCACCAGGCTCCAGCCACGGAAACGGAATTAACACATCAAAGTTATCTCCATATGGCACACAGGCAAAACGTCTCGGCGTATCTCCTGTTCCTTTCTGTTCTTCCTGATGGGAGATAATACCAGTCAGAATTTTTTTACTCTTCATTGCAATCAGAAGCTCATTATATTCTTCTTGCCTGATCTGGGCTTCTGATTTGTAATCCGCATAATCGTCATCCGTGGAATACAGATGATCGTAATATAGCTCTCTTCTTTCTTTTGGCGTAGCTGTTACGGAAGCTTTCAAACTTTCCAGATAGTCTGATTCTTCATCCTCTTTTCTCTGGTCATTGGTTCTTTTTGAAGAATCCGCATACTCATCCACCTTCGTAGAATTCACATCATCCTCCGCAAGTACCATATTTTTTTCTTCTACAGTTTCTTCCACTTTACTTACTTTGCTCTCGTCCATTTCCTCTATTCCTTTCTTAAAAACTGATCAGATCCGCATCCATCTCTGTGAGCTCTGCTTCATCATTCTCATCAAACGGTTCCTTCGATTCTTCTATTTTCTTTGGTCGTACCTGATTGGATTTCTGTTTGCTACTCGGTTCTTCACGTGAATCCGACTGTTTGATAACACTTCTTTCGGTATTCTCTGTATTATTTAAAATTTCTTTCGTAACTTCATTCTGGCTCTCTTGCTGTGGTTGTTCCTCACCCATCGGGAACCATGTTTCAGAAGAATCCTGTGCATACGATTCAATTCTATCCGGATCCTGTGATTTTTCTTTCCACTCTTCTTTCAAACTGACCGGGATATAGTCAAGAGCAGATGTTTGCTTACTGTGTTTTGCCAATGGATGATTCTTCCAGTAACATTTTTTCAGGAAAAATGGCTTCTGACCGGAAACAAAAATTGCACATATTCTTGGCCCAAGCTCATTCATTCTTCCCCATTCATCGGCCCAATATAGTGGTCTCCGCTTCGTGAGTGTTGTGATCGTGCGTTGCAGCTCTTTTCCATTTACTTCTGAGATGGTTTCCTTTTCTTCTTCAACAGTGATCATTCCACCCCTGGTTTCTACATATTTTAAAGTTTCCGGATGATTCGATCCTAAAAACACAAATACGGAGCAGGCTGATATAATGGATTCACAATCTTCGTATTTGCTCCGAAATCGCTCCAGATCCTGAAATATCATCGTAATAAAAATGTTGTAAGATCGAAGTGTCTGCATCTTGCTGTTAAAATCAGGAATCATCATGATATTCGGGAATTCTTCCATAATCATGTTGACTGGAATCTCTAAGCTCCTGCTTTCATTCTGTGACGCCGATTCTGCCAGGTAATAGAATAAAAATGAAAATACCATACCGGTAATGACATTCAGTGTATTTGTCTGTGCTGACGTACAGATATAATACACACAAGGTTTCTTGCCAGGTAACGTCAGATCCACATCATCTCTTGATACAATGCTTCGGATCCGCTTGTGTGAAAAAATTCCAAGTTTTGCTGCCAGACCATTTTTGATATTATCCTGGAGCTCTAGTCTCGATGTTGCAAAAATCATGCCCGATTCCTTTGCCGGGTGTCCAAGTGGTAAATTAGTAATGATCGAAGCAAGTTTCGGAGATGGCAATCCCAATAACTCAATCACTCCATCCATAGACCGCTCATATCCAAGATCATTGTGATCCGCAATCAGGATCAAGGATTCAAGTAATGATTCATTATTATTCCCCCAGAAACCCGGTTCCGCACCGATATTATCTATGATTACCCGGACCATAAGCTTTGCACGAAAGATGCTGCCATTTACCAGTGCGACAAAGTTAATTCCATCGGAATGATCGGGATGGACGGTGTTTATCACCCGCACTTCCATGTTATGCTCTCTTGCAATGTTACTGGTAAGCCCATACACCTCTTCCTTTGGATCCGTTACAACCGTAGAAATTCCATTTTGTATGTTCTGCAAAAGCATTGGCAGTGTACAGCTAACCGTTTTACCAGTACCTGTTCCTCCACATACTGCACAGTGCCAGTTCATATCGTAAGGATCCTTTGGATGAAAGGAATACCATTCCTTTCCATTCTCATTTGTTCCAAGTAACACACCTTTTAATTTTTTGGGATTCCCTACCTCAAATAAAGTACGGATCTGTTCTTCACTCATCAGTCCGCTAGAACCTTCAATCTGGCTATTTTTCGATATTTCGGTTCCGATATTCATTGGCTGATATGTTGGTTCGTCTATGCCTTTACTACTCAAATAAAAATATGTCGCTCCTATGCCACCAGATACGAATAGCATCAGAAATATCTTTGGATTCGATGTGATTCCATACCCTATGATCTCCAGCAGATTCTTTTTTTCATAAGTGCTGGTAAAATATTCCGGATCGGCAAGCTGGCAAACCTTTCCCGTCAAAAATCCGCTAAGAATACCAATGATTATCCATATGAGAAAAATTTCTTTTTTATATGTTCTAATCAGATTTTTCATCTTGCTTAGATGGCCTTTCTTTTTTTTCGCCAAATTTTGCTAATACTAACTCTGTACTATAGGAGACAAGTTTTACCAGTTTACTTCGATTGCATTCTTTCAATACACTTTCAAGCATCTCATACTGGAAATCCAGACAGTATATTTTATACTCATCCGCATATTCCCCTGGTCTCCTTCGATATTCCTTAAATTCAATAAATTCTAAAAAGCGGTATAGCTTTTTGATTTCACAGTCAAACAGCGAAAGCTCATAGAGCATTTTCTTCCCTGTTTTATCTTCCTCCAATATTTCCCTGCCGTTATATTCAATCGACTCTGACTCTTCTACTCGATTTTTTCTTTTTATAGGAAGGTTTCTCAGCCGGTTGCAGTCTACAAGGATTGCATGACACAACTTTGTGCCATTTCTGGTATAAGGGAAGCAATAATATTTTTCATAAGTATCCGCTAGCTTGATGGATTGCTTGGAAGTCTTATAGCCATCGTAAGAATATTCCGGCATGACCATATCCTTCACAAGCTTATAATCATCTACCAGAAGCATACATTTCGTGATCTCCCGCTGGTTTCTTAATTTCACGTCACTTACCATGTCAAGGTAATACTCTAATACACGTTTTGCTTTTCTTTCCCATGATTCCACAATCGTCTGCCGTTCATTATCTATATAATAGGTAGGAAAGATGTCCGTCTGATAGATCAGGATTCCTAGGCTTCGATTAGGGATCCGCTTTTCATCCTCACTAAAAATCTTTTTAATATCGGTAGATAAATAAAATGCCGTTTCTTTTCCAGATAATCCTTTTTCTAACAGATCCGGCTTATGAATGCTCCCATCAGAAAATACATACATCCCAGCCGCATACATAAAGGCAGTTGTTTTCCCAAGCCTTAGATTTCTTCTTCTTTTGCTGACGCGTTCTTTCGTAGCATTGGTAACTGTTTTAACTTCGGAAGCATAATAGGTATTCGCTAACACAGACTCATACTGCTTCTTTGCATGCCGAAACAATACATAATCCATTGGATCTTCTGTATGGTTCAGCTTGATTGTCTTTCCCTTATACAGAGATTCCACACGCACGGTGCCTTCTTTTTCCATGGATTTCACCTGATTTTGGTTTGCTTTATTAGACGTTCCCAGTACATGCAAGGCTTTATACGGTAATTCCCCACATTCATATATCAGATTCATGACTTGCCATTTCATGCTTCCTTCCCGGTAAGATAGTCTCAATCCATCCACCTACTTTCCACAAAAAGTCTCTCCGGCATAATACGGATCTTCGTGTATGCATCTCGATTGGTCTCTTTCCCGGAGTGATATACACTGCACCAGTTGGGATTATCGTCTTTTATCACATACGGTGCTATGATATCCGTAATATATTTTGTTTCGATATTATCAAAATCTCTCAGTTCATCATGGCAGCTATGCATATGCTCATACCAGATCACAACTTTTTCTTCGTACACCGTCATATTTTTTAATGCTTCATGTAACGCCGGGCAAAAGGTTTTATAAAAATACGCTTTTGTAGATGCCGACTGCTTTGTACGATGTGGCAGTAGTCTTGGAATGATGATCGTCAGAACCTCTCCTTCTTTTTCTACAGAAATATCATTCAGATCAGATCCCATCATCCGATATTCATCAGCCGCCCGTTTATACTGCAGCGGGACAAATTCCCTTGCTTCAAGAGCCATGTTTTCTGCTTCTGTAACATATTTTGAATAAAGCTCCTGCTCGTATTCTTCCTCATGCAATCGGCTCCCGATTGATTCCAGATAATTAAGTTGAGTGAGCATATTCATCAATTTTCTTCTTTGTTTCTCAATCTTATTCTTTATCATTCTTTCACCGACATAACCTTTATTTTCCCATCCTCTGAACGGTTCACCTTTACACACATATACGTATAAGAAACCCGTGGCAGGCTTAGTGTACTTAGATCATCTGTGTTAACCAGGATCAACACTCTTGTATAATCCATCACAATAGTGGAACTATATTCCTGTATTTTTTCCTGCATGGCTACCATATTAACGGCTGCTTCTTCTCTTGAAAAAGCACGCACCACATAGTACATGTAATTATTTTTTGTATAAAATAAAATAGATGCTCCGTGAGTGATGGATGTTCCAAGACAGATTGACTTGAATTCATTTACTTCGCTATTGATAATATTAAAAAGCATCACCCAGATTGCTTCCGTAATCTGCAAACAGTTTTGAGGAAGGTTTTCAGATGCAGAAATAAATCTTTTTCCAAGAAATTCGATTTCAAATAATTTTCTGTTAAATTTCGATTCATCCAATGCATTCGCAATATCATATTTATTGAAGTCTAACTTTTTCATATATGTACTTAACTGGGCTTTTTCCATCACGCGAAATGTCCGCATCACTTCTAACATTGCACGCTCTGATTTTGTTATTTGTCCGTATCTCTCACTCATCTTCTGATTCCCCTATCTAAAAGTACATTCCTTCTTTTTTTTCATGCATCTCTGGTTGCCTTTGCACTCTATCTTCCTTTGCCTGTTCCTTTTCGCTTTGGATTCTTTTTAATACATTGATATCCGTTGTGAACGTATCGATCTCATCCTGTGTTGCGGTAAAATAAATCGACAGTCGATCTTTATTGGAAATTAGCATTCCGCTTCCTCGCTCAAAACTTACAATGTCTTTTTTCTCTGTATCGTTAAGATTCAGGATATCCTGAATGTATTCCACGGAATCATATTCCATGGACAATACGATTTTATTGGTCGCATTATTTAAGATCTGCTTTCCATATTTTCCATCACCAAATGATAGAAAATCTGCCAGATCCTGTGTGGCAACAACAACCGATGAACCATATCCACGTACAATCTTTGTCAGTTTGAAGATAAATTCACTGGAAAACTCATTTACCATAAGTCTCCACACCTCATCCAAAAACAGCACGCATTCTTCCGTCCGACTCTTTTTCATTGCATCATAACAAAGGTCTGTAGCGATAAATAGAAATGCCGGATGTAACGACTCCGGAATATCATCTGCATCTACGTCAAATATAATGTACTTGTTATCCAGATTCACGTTGGTCTGTCCATTCATGTTGCGGCAGGTACCATTGACAAACGGGATCATGGAGGAAGCTACTTTTTCCATCCGTTTATCGTCCTTGATAAGGTTATAGAAGTCGCTGAAGATTGGCATGGTTTTTAAGGATCCATCTTCGTTATAAATCGATACTTCTTCATTGGTGATTCCGAAACCGCTATACAGTCTCGTAAGGTAATCATCCAGATAGTTTTCCTCGACAACCGAAAGCCTGTCCCCACGCATCAGAAGCTGGATAAACGTCTTAATCTGAGTCATCTTTTTCGACAGCAGGGATGCCTTGATATATTCCGCACTCTCTGCAACCATATTTTCATCTAATCTGCTTTCCGGCCGGATTTCAAATAGGTTGACACAGTTGGCGGTACCTGGCGACAGCTTAATGTAAGTTCCCCCAAGTTTTTCGCATCCTTTCTGGTATTCATGGCCTTTCATTGGTAGTACAAACATAACCTTCATCCCGCTAAGACG
>OGDN01002953.1_pt1 | contig 19658 bp, 18 predicted proteins | sample 1570271 | NCBI WGS metagenome assembly OGDN01 (sample SAMEA4384481, study PRJEB24528) | human gut metagenome | reverse complement strand
TCTTCCACTCCGCCGCAGTGCGCTCCTCGCGGAGCGTTTTTTAATTCATAGGACGAAATTTCCCATGAATTAACAAAAAGAACCTGCCGGGCTTTCCCGATAGGTTCTTTTCCTTGGTGTTTCACTGTCTTTACAGCTTCTCGCGTATTCTGCTTAATTCTCCGTACCCAACTGACTGATATATTCCTGCGCGCTTCTTGCCCTGCTTGTATCCGGGAAGAGCTCCACTACCTTCCGGTATGCAGCCAGTGCATTTTCCGTATCTCCGTTTCTGCGGTATGCCTGTCCCAGATAATACCAGGCATCTGCAAGAGTGGCATCATAATAAACCGCCTTGCCAAAGCCCTCTGCCGCCTCCGCAAAATTCTCCTGCCTGTAGCTTTCCTGGGCAGCCACGTAATACTCCTGGGCAAGCTGGGGACCGATTGCCCCTAAAAGGGTCTGATATAATTTCTGGTAACTTTCTGAGGTTTCTTCTATATTGATATTTGCAGCAATCGTTTCCAGTTCAGCAGCTGTCTTCTGTATATCCTGCGTTTCCAGATAATCAGAAGCCGTATTTAACAGGTTGTCAAAGCTTTGCAGCGTGCCGTCCTCTCCCACAAAGCCTTCCACCTCTGCCTGCAATCCCTCTATTTCCTCCTGCAGCTTTCCGTTCTCCGATTCCAGCTCCTGAATTCTTGCCGTCTTTGCATCCGACTCGTTACTGATTGTGGTAATGGTTTTCTGGGCTTCGTTTCTCGCATTGGACTGTGCCGCGGGAACCAGTAAAAAGTAGGTTGCCGCCAGACCAATCAAAAGTCCGATTCCGATATTGACTAAGGTGGATACCCCGCCGCCCTTCGGCTCCTTTACATTCAGAGGCTGTATAATAATCTCATTGTCACTCTGGTACCTGACAGCCTCTTCCTTCTTTTTCCTGCCAGTCTGTCTGGATGTTTCATCCGGTGTCAGCATCCTGTCCACTTCGCTCAGATACCGGAGTGTCTGGGTATTGTTCCGGTCAATCTCCATACATTTATGAAGCTCTCTTTCCGCCCGCTCCCATTCCTCCGCATCCATGTAAAGAAGCGCCAGAAGCTGATGCGCCCGGATAAATCTGGGATTCAGGGAAAGCACCTTTTTTAACTGTATGATGGCAAGGTCCTTACTGTCCTGCTGACAATAGGCAAGCGCCTGATTATATTTTTTGATGGTCTGATTGATGGAATCCAGTCTGGCAGAATTGGATTGCAGCTTCTCGATATAATCATCCGCAATATTTTTCTCCGGACGCAGATTTTTACTGATAACCCATTCACTTAAGGCTGCCACAACCTCTCCCATTTCAAAATAGACAAGTCCCAGCAGATTTCTTGCTTCCACGTTATTTTTATTAAATTTCAGGCTCTGGCGCAGACTGGTGACTGCACCGCTCAAATCCCTTACCCCTGCTTTTTCCAGTCCTTCATTATAATAAAGATTGGAAACAGACATAATTTTCTTGTACAAAGAAACATCAGCTCCGCAGGCGGTGCAAAAATCATGCTCTGACAGAGCACATCCACAATTGTAACAAAACATTACTGCACCTCTTCTGATTTCTCTTCGGATTCTTTCATCATTTTTACAAGTAAATCAGCCATATCCGTCAAATCCTGGTTATAAATAGCATCCTCTGCATCCTCTACCTCAAGGCTGGGATGGAATTTTTTCAGTTCTTCTTCAAAATTTATCATTTTCCAACAGCTCCTTTATTTCACCCACCAGATACAGGCTTCCCGCAACATAAATACGTTCCTCCCTTCTCCGGCTTTGCAGCAGTGCATGAAAGGCTGCAGTTACAGTATCATAAACAGCATATTCACATTGAGGATACTCCCTGAAAATCCGTTCCAGTCTGTCCAGCGTCACCGCCCGCCTTGTCTGCATATGGGCAATGGCAAACCGCCCGAACAACCCGGATTTTACCAGCTCCTCTATCATTTGTTCATAGTCCTTTTCCTTTACCACACTGAACAGCAGGCTTCTGTTCCCATCCCTGCCATCCGTCTGCACTGTTTCCAGAAATGCCCGGATTCCATCCTCATTATGGGCACCGTCCACATAGACCTCCGGAAGCACCTCTTCCATCCGTCCCGCCCAGAAGCAGTCCGTCACTCCCTGCCTGATATCCTCCGCAGAAATTCTGTGTTCCTTATCCAGAACCTCAATCGTCCGGACAGCCAGCGTTGCATTTTCCATCTGATAGGCAGCGATTGTGTGCAAAGAAAGGCTAATATAACCATAATACCCAGTACACAAGGAAAAATCAATGTTTTTATTCTTAAAATTTAAAAACCGATAGTCCTTTTTCGACACTATAATTGCCGGAACACCAAGTTCCGCCGCACGTCTTAAAAATACCTCCGTGGTTTCCGGACAGGTATCCCAGAATACCACAGGCGCCCCTTCATGGATAATGCCCGCCTTCTCCCCTGCAATCTTCTCCACTGTATCTCCCAGATATTCCACATGGTCAAGGCTGATATGGGTAATAACGGAAACCTCTTTTTTCTCCACCGCGTTTGTGGCATCCAGCCTGCCTCCAAGCCCGGTTTCCAGAATACAGTAATCCGGCGCTTTTTTTGCAAAAAGAAGCATCGCCATAAAGAAAAGATACTCAAAATAACTGGGATGATACCCCTCTCCTGCCTCCAGCTTTTCCCAGTCCAGACGTTCATAAATATCCAGAAAGGCATTCAGAAAATCCTCTCTGGAAACCATTTCCCCCTCTATGACAAATCTTTCCCGGATATCCACCAGATGTGGTGATGTAAAAACAGCCACACGCATCCCCGTTTTTTCCAGTATACTGCGCAGATAGGCACAGACGGAGCCTTTTCCGTTTGTGCCTGCCACGTGGATAATCTTCATTTTTCTATCCGGATTTCCCAGAAGCGCCAGAAACCGCTTCGTATCTTCCATGCTGTTTTTGGCGGTAAATCTGGGGGTTTCATTCAGATAGTGCTCTGCTTCCTCAAAGGTAGTAATCTTTTGTTTCTGCAAAACAGCCACCTCCTATTGTACTGATTCTGTTATTTGGTCAATTCTTCAATCTATCTTCCCTGTTCTGCAAGTTTTCGCACTTCTGCAAGGCTTAAATTCTGCTCCACGGCAATCCTGCTCAAATCCTCATACTCATACTTCATCCGCTCTGCCCCGTAACCGGAGGAATATTTGCAGCGTATTTCCCCGTAAGGGGTCTGGCAGCTTCTGCTTTCCCGATGAAGCACATATCTGTCATATTCCCGCTCCCTGATTCCAATTGTTGAAGTATGCTTAAAAATCAGCCCTGCCATCCTTTCCTTTTCCTCTGCCTTACATAAAACATGAATCCAGATGCCGGGACGGCTCTTTTTCATGGTGACAGGAACAGAGAATACATCCAATGCCCCCTCCCGTAAAAGCTGTTCCATGGCAAAGCCAATATCCTCCGCTGTCATATCATCCACATTACAGGACAGTTCCACAATAGCATCCTTCTTCTCTTCCCGTTCTCCCAGCAGGGCTCGGACGCAGTTTGCCGCCTCAAAGTCCTTCTTTCCCATGCCATATCCGATACGGCTGATACGCATTACAGGAAGCTCCCCGAAGCCGGTAGCAAAATGCTTTAACAGCGCGGCTCCCGTAGGCGTACAAAGCTCTCCCTTTATGCTGCCTCCGTAAATCGGCACATCCCGCAGGATATAAGCTGTTGCCGGTGCCGGAACCGGTAAGATGCCATGGGCGCAATGTACCTGACCGCTTCCCACATGAACCGGAGATACGATGATTTCATCCGCCTGTATCATGGAAAAAAGCAGGCACACCCCGGTAATATCCGCAATGGCATCCATGGTGCCTACCTCATGGAAATGAATCTGGCTGACCTCCATTCCATGAGCATGCCCCTCCGCTTCTGCAATCAGACGATAGACTGCCAGCACATCCTCCTGCACCTTCTTCGGAAGCTGCATATGCCCTGTCACAATATGTTCAATATCGTGCATGGAGGTATGTGAGTGAGTGTGGGTATGGTCGTGACTGTGCTCATGATTGTGTTCATGGTCATGCTCGTGGTCATGGGCGTGCTCGTGGTCATGGGCGTGCTCATGGTCATGCTCGTGACTGTGCTCATGCTCGTGACTGTGCTCATGCTCGTGACTGTGCTCATGATGATGCTCGCCCTCTTCCTCACCATCTACCCTAACAGAAATATGTGTTCCCTGAATCCCGCATTTTGCTGTCTTTGCCGCCTCTACCTCTACCCCTGGAATCCCCAGATGATTCATCTGCTCCATAAATCTCTTCTGCTCTTCCTCCGGCAGAAGTTCCAGCAAAGCAGCCGTCAGCATATCTCCCGCTGCTCCCATTCCACAATCCAGATATAATGTTTTCATAATCCTACTCCCTTTCTCCGTAATGTACTCTCCTAATCTGCTGATTAAAGATTTCTGAGATAACTTCCTCTTGCTTTTTATGCCCTTTTCTCAGGCGCCGCCATATGATTTATCATCCCTGCAAGATAGCCCGCCCCGAAGCCATTGTCAATATTGACAACAGAAACCCCGCTGGCGCAGGAATTTAACATGGAAAGCAATGCTGACAATCCATGGAAAGAGGTTCCGTACCCTACGCTGGTAGGCACCGCAATAACCGGGCAGTCTGCCAGCCCGCCAATCACGCTGGCAAGGGCACCCTCCATTCCCGCAATGGCTATAATCACGCTGGCGCTCATAATTTCATCCATATGGGACAGTAATCGGTGCAGCCCCGCTACTCCCACATCATAAAGCCTGACAACCTCATTTCCAAAGACCTCCGCAGTCCGCGCCGCTTCCTCCGCCACCGGAATATCACTGGTTCCGCCGGTTGCCACTACAATTTTACCAATTCCATCCGGCTTCGGCAACTCCCCGACAATACCGATTCCGGAAATTTCCTCATATTGCAGGGGCTGGGTTTTCGCTACCACCTCTGCCCCCTCTTTGGACAGTCTGGTTATCAGAATGGTTTTCTGTCCCTTGCTTCTCATGGTTTCCACGATTCCCGCTATCTGCTCCGGTGTCTTTCCTGCCCCGTAGATAACCTCCGCAGCTCCCTGCCTAACCTTGCGGTGCATATCCACCTTTGCATAGCCGATATCTTCAAAGGGTTCCATTTTCAGCCTGAGCAGGGCATCCTCCACAGAGGTTTCCCCCGTCTTTACTCTTTCCAAAAGCTGTCTGATTTCACTGTTCATCCTCTTGCCTCCAAATCCAGCAGTACTCCCCGGTAATTCCTTCCAAGCTCTGCCAGAATTTTCTCCCTGTTTTTCAACAGCAGCGGCATCTGGTCTGCGGGTAACTGTATTTTTGCCATCTCTCCCATCATCCGCACCCGGAAATCCGTAAAGCCAAGGGAGAACAGATACCCCTCCGCTTCTTCCGTTTTCTTCAGTTTTTCTGCGGTAATCTCCGTTCCTGTGGGGATTCTTGTTGCAAGACAGGCATATGCCGGCTTATCCCAGGTAAAAAGTCCTGCTTCCTTCGATAATCTGCGGATTTCTGCCTTTGTCAGTCCCGCATCCCGCAGCGGAGAGCATACCTTTAATTCCTGCAGCGCCTTCATGCCCGGTCTGTCCCCGGCATCATCCGATGCATTGGTTCCATCCATCAGCACAGAATAGCCGTCCTTTTTCGCCTCTGCCAGAATGGTTCCGAAAATTTTAGTCTTACAATAATAACAGCGGTTCGCCGGATTTGCTGTCACTTCCTTCGCCTGAAGCACATCCACAGGCAGAATCTTCATATCTGCTCCCAGCTCCTCCGCCAGACGCTTCGCGTCCTCCAGTTCAAACTCCGGCTGAAAAGCTGCCTTTACATAATACGCCCTCACACTGGCACCGTTCTGCAGTGCCGCATATAAAAGATAGGAAGAATCCACTCCTCCTGAAAACCCAAGAGCTACTTTTTTATTTTTCTGAAAAAATTCTGCCAATGTCATGGTGTTACTCCTTTTCTACAGATTACTGTGTCTTAAATTGACTTCCTTCCGGAAGATATTTCCAATACTTGTAATACAACAAAGCGTTGCCACCAGAAAGACACCCGGAACCACAATCACCCACCAGGAGGCGGTAAAAAATGCCCGCTGCGCCATGGAGAGCATACTTCCCCAGGAAATCTGTTCCAGTGACAGCCCGATTCCCATAAAACTTAAAGTTGCCTCGGACAGCATTGCACTCCGGATATTCATAACTACCATAAACATAATAGAAGAAACAATGTTTGGCGTCAAATGTTTCCGGAAAATATGAAAGAAACCTGCCCCCATGGATTTTGCCGCCAGAATATACTCTTCCTCCCTGAACTGCCGCACCTGCGTCCGTACCACCTTTGCCATCTGCATCCAGCTTACGCTTCCTATGGCAAGGGACAGCCCCAGTACCCCGTTCTGCCCCCGGATGCCCTGCCATAAAAGCAGCAGAAGAAGTCCCGGAATACTCAGCAGAATATCTGTAAACCACATCAGCCCCCTGTCCAGCCAGCCTGACGAAAGACCACTGATTACTCCCAGAAAAACAGCTATCCCGGTGGAAACCGCCGTGGACAAAAAACCGATACTTAAAGAAATTCTGCCTCCCTGCCATATCATCAGAAACAAATCCCTTCCCAGTGCATCCGTTCCAAAGGGATACCTCCTGCACGGCGGCAGATTACAATCCGCCAGATTCATATAGGAAACATTCTCCGGCAGGAACAGACTTCCCGGAAAACAGCCCGTAAGAATCCCAAGCAGCAAAAAAAACGCACCGATTCTTCCCCATTTTATTTTGTTATTTTTGATTCCATTTCCGCGCACGCTTCAATCCCCCTTTTCCCAGATACCCCTGGCGGTAATCCGGGGACTGATTTTTTCTCCCAGTATTTTTCCCAGCATACTGCAAAAAAGCACCACACCGCCGGAAAGCAGACAGACTACCATGAGCAGATTGTAGTCCTGATACCGGACACTCTCATAGGCAAGTGTACCGATTCCCGGATAGGAAAACACCGTTTCCACTACATAGGTTCCCCCCAGAATATGCGAAACAGAAGCCGCCATCAGTCCAAAATAGGAGGGCAGGATATTCCGCATGCAATGATGATATAACACCTGTCTTTTATTCAGTCCCTTGCTTCTTGCCAGCAGAACATAATCACACCGAAGCTGTACCAGTAGAAGGTTCCTGACCAGATAGGCATAATACCATAAGTGGCTGATAACAACCACCGTCAGCGGTAATATCAGATGACGCAGCCTGTCCGGAATATCGCCTCCGCTTCCCGGTGTGTATGCCCCGCTCCCCGGCAGGAGCTTCAGGCTGACACTGAATACAAAAATGAGCAGCAGGGAAAACCAAAATTCCGGGATACAGCCGGAAATCGTCCCCAGACTGCAAAGCAGCCTGTCCTGCCATTTGTCCTCCCCCCTTGCACAAAACGCCCCAAGGGGCAGGCTGAGCACAAATATCAGCAAAAATCCGCTTCCTCCCAGCAATAATGTATTGGGAATCCGCTCGCCCACTACGGCAAGCACATCCTTTTTATATTTATAGGAGATTCCGAAATCTCCACGCAGTGCATTTTTTCCCCAGCGGATATACTGGGTAAGAATCCTGTCGTGCAGCCCAAGTCTTTCTTCCGCCTGCCATCTCTCCTCCACCGACATCTTTTCCACCCGGTCCCCGTAAAAGGACATTAAGGGGTCCCCCGGCGCGAGTCTGGACATAAAAAATACCACCAGCGAAAGCATCCACAGGCTGAAAATGAATCCACATACTTTTTTCATCAGATGCCCTCCACCCCCTGCCTGTTTAAACGGCAAAATGCCGGATGGGACTGCAACAGCTCTCTGGTATAGGGATGCACCGGAGCCTGAAACAGTTTTTGAGTTTCTTCGCACTCCACAATTTCTCCCTGATACATCACTGCCACCCTGTCCGCGACTGCCGCTACCACTCCCAAATCATGGGTCACAAGCAAAATAGAAAGGTTCTCCTTCTCCCGCAGCGTCTGAAGCAGTTGCAAAATCTGCGCCTGTACCGTCACATCCAGTGCACTTGTGGGTTCATCCGCCAGAAGCAGCCGGGGCTTTTTCGCCAGCGCAATTGCTATGCCAACCCGCTGACACATTCCGCCGGATAATTGATAGGGGTACTGGTAATACCGCTCCGCCGGCTGTGGGATTCCCGCCTGCCGCATCAGGGCAAGCACCTCCTCCCGGCGTTCCCTCCGATTTTTCCTGCTTTTTCCTCTTCCTGCTTCCGCCGCCTGATATGCCTCCTCTATCTGCTTTCCCACTTTTATGGAAGGATTCAATGCCTCCGCAGGATTCTGCATCACCAGAGAAAAAAAGGTTCTGCGAAATTCCTCCATCCGCTTCTCTTCATAGGGTAAAATTTCCTCCCCTGTAAGCCTGATGCTTCCCCCTTCCACCTCTGCCCTGTCCGGCAGAAAGCCCAGAACAGTCTTGCAGAAAACACTTTTTCCACAACCGGATTCCCCTACCAGTGCCAGAATTTCCCCTTCTTTGATTTTCAGGGAAACCTCCTTTAAGGCTTTTGCTTTCCCATCCTCCTTCTTAAAACACAGGGACAGCTTTTCCACTTCCAGTAAATACCGGTCAAAGCCTCCCTCTCTCAATTCTTCCTCGTTCAATCCTTCACTTCCCATTCCTCAATATTCCAGAAAATTCCCACGCCATGATGCCCCATGACTGTATTTTCCGAAATTCCTTCTATCGTTGCCTTCGCTACATAATTGGCATCCAGATAACAGATAAAGGCAAAAGCCGGGTCCTCCGCCAACGCCTCCTGAAATCCGGCATATGCCTGTCTGCGTACCTCTTCCTCCGCAGACTCCCTTCCCTTTATCAGGTATTCATCCACCAGCGCATCGGAATATCCCGAATAATTGGCCCCCTTATCCGTTCCAAATACCTTGTAGGTATGGTCATCTGCATCAAAGGGACTTCCCCAGCCAATCAGATATGCCATCTGACTGCTCCAGTCAACTACGGTGGGAATCTCTACCTTTACCTCGATTCCAATCTCCGAAAGCTGCTGGGCTGCTATCTGGGCAATTTCCAGACGTACCTGATCCCCCGCCGCCACATTCAGCACAAAGCCGACCTTTTCTCCGTTCCGATAATAAAAACCGTCTGTTTTCTTTTCACAGCCTGCTTCCTGTAAAACTTCCTCTGCCTTTCGGGGATTATAGTCGTAATGCTCCACATTTTCCTCATTATAAATGTTGCGCTGCAAAGGGCCATATGCCGTCATCCCCTGCCCCAGAAGAACGGTATCCACAATCGCCTGACGGTCAATTCCATAACAGACTGCCGGAATGAAATCTCTGTTTTCCTGCCAGTAATTGTTGTTGAAATTAAAGAGAATCCCTCTGTAATCCGCGGTTTCCATATCATAACATCTGTAATTGTCATCCTCTGCAAAGGCTGCCGCATCCTTCGGTGTCAGCAGTGCCAAATCCAGTTCTCCTGATTTCAACTGCATCGCTTTTACGGTATCATCCGTCACAATCTTAAAAATAACTCTGTCTATTTTCGGCGCACCCTTGAAATAATCCTCATTTTTCACAAGACAGATTGTCTGCCCTTCCTCCCAGCTCTCCAGCTTATAGGGACCTGTTCCCACCGGATTCTTAAAAAAAGCGGAAAGCTGCATATCCTCCCCCTCTAACAGATGTTTCGGAAGTACCGCCATAGTCATATAATCCAGAAATGCCACATTCGACGCCTTCAGCCGGAAGGAAACTGTATGTTCATCCACCACCGTAATCTCTTCCACATCCTCAAAATTGGGAGCATTTTCCGAACCGTTTTCCGGGTTCTGAATTGCCTCAATTGTGAATTTTACATCCTCTGCCCCAAAAGGTTCCCCATCATGCCAGGTAACATCTTCTTCCAGAAAGAACGTATAAGTACAACTTTCCTCCTCATATTCCCAGCTTTTTGCCAGTGCCGGAACTACTTTGTTTTCTCCATCATGGGCTGTCAGACCATCAAACAAAAGCAAATTGATTTCCCCATGCTCGTCCATGGCAGGATTTATCCTTGTATAGTCACCACTCCCGTAAGTCAGGGTAGTTTCTCCCTGCTTGTCCGACTGTATCAGACTGCCGGATATATCCTGCTCCTGACTGTTTCCACATCCGCTCCATAAAAGGCTCCCTGATATTAAAAGTGCAACACCTGTTATCTTTCTTTTTTTTCTGTCTGATTTGTCCATTCTCATGGTAAAGTTCCTTTCTGTTTTTTCTGCACTGTAAAGAAAAAAGACACACACCTTTCCCAGATGTGTGCCTTCCTGACACTCTTTATCCTTATATGAGTGCTTTGCAGCCATTTGTTTTTCCTGCGCCATTAACGAACGCCCCCCCTGCACCTTATGCAAGCTGCACACATTCGGAGTCCGTCAATTTTCCACACCGTTTGATACTTCTGTATCTTCCCTGTCTGCTTCTGCAGACCGTTGGTTTATATACTATCAAAAAGCGATGGTATTTGTCAACTTTCGCCATCATCCTGATTACCGGTAATTTTCCAGCGCAATTTCTTCCTGATACTCCAGACTTAAGTCATGTTCCTTTTCAAAATGCAGCGGCAGAAATACATAGGTTGAATCCTCATAATTCTCCGCACACCAGCGGTCTCCCACATAGAGATACTCCGTTCCTTTCTCCGTAAACACCGGGAGAATAAACGCCGGCTGGCTGTCATAGGTCGTTCCATCCCCGAACTCTTTTAAAAGTGACCATCTCCCGGTCAGACTTTCTGCCCAGCTATATTTGCCCTGATTCGGTTTCCAGCCGGTGCAACCGCTTGTAAGCATATAATAAATACCATTTCTCTTGCAGACCGCTGCCGCCTCCCGGAACTGTCCCGGCCATAACACCCTGACCTGTTCATCGATACCAAGATAGTCTTCGGTCAGACGATAGATAATTGTATCGGCATTCCCCCGCCCGGCAGAAATGAAATAGGCGGTTCCGTCATCATCCTCAAACACAGTACAGTCCCTGGACATATTCCCCACCGGATTAAAGCTCCCCAGATATGTGTATTCACCATCAATGGTATCGCAGACCGCCACCGCACACCTTGCCTCTCTGTAAGTTCCTCCATCCTCGTAATGCATCCACATGACATACTTTCCCGTCTTTGCATTATAGAGTATCTTCGGTCTTTCAATGTTGCATCCCATGAAGCGTGTTTCGCCGGTTCTTGTTTCCACATCCCGTTCCATACAGGTGTCCGTTCTGACATAATGCTCCTCTTTCGGGGAATCAAGCGTCAGAATATGTCTGCGAAACTCCCAGTTCTCCAAATCACGGCTGCGGTAACAGGACACCCTCACACGTCCTGTACGGTTCTCTCCAATCCAGTAAAACCAGCCATCCACCCTGCACATAAACCCACCGTGTGCATGAAGTACATTCCCTTCCGTGTCAAAAAGTGTAACGCCGTTTTTCATAGCTGCCTCCCATCCTTTTCAAAATGCGCCCCGATTTTTATGGTCTTGTCTGTCTGCTCTGCAATATTTCTCTGATACGTTTATCCATAGCCGCTGCCACCTGCGGATAACAGTCAGCAACATCTTCTCTCTGTCCCGGGTCATACATAATATTGTAAAGCTGTCCCTTAGGGCTGTTGCCCAGCTCAATACCCGTATTCACCTCACATAATGGTCCCGCACTGGGCTCTAAATACTCCCACTTTCCCTGACGGAGTACCTTTGCTTTAGAAACACTCTCATACATGACTTCCTGTCTGCCTTCCAGCGTATTTCCCAGCAATGCATCCAGATGATTCTCACTGTCAGGCAGTTCTCCATCCTGCACCTTTACTCCCAACATAGCCGCAAAGGAAGCTGCCAAATCTCCCTGAAACAGCAGTACATCTGATATCTGCGGATGAATGGTTCCTTTCCAATATGCCAGAAAGGGAATCCTTGCCCCGCCATCAAATTTACTGTATTTTCCTCCACGCAGCGGTCCTGTAGGATGGTGGGCTCCATTGAGCTCCACTGCCCTATCCTGATACCCATCATTCAGAACAGGACCATTATCGCTTGAAAAAAGGATTAACGTGTTTTCCAGCATTCCCCCTTTTTCAAGATGAGCCATCAGTTCTCCTACACACCAGTCCAGCTCTGCAATGACATCCCCTCTGGGCCCCAGACCTGTCATTCCACGGAAACGCTCATTAGGCACCCGTGGCACATGGGGCTGATGCACCGTATATAACAAAAAAAACGGTTGCTCCTGACATCCGTCTATAAATTTCTTACTTTCCTCCAGAAAATCTGCCGCAAGATTTTCATCCTTCCAGACAGCATTTTTTCCACCACGCATATAGCCAATCCTGCCAATACCGTTCACAATGCTCATATTATGCCCATGGGATGACTTCATCCGGAGTTTTTCCGGATTTTTAGCATAGGTGTCAATATCCTCATAAGGACACTCTGGCTCATAAGATACCTCTATCGGGTCAGCTTCCTCCACTCCGACTACCTGATGATTCTTTACATATACGCAGGGAACCCTGTCGTTCGTTCCGGGAAAAATAAACGAATAATCAAAGCCCACCTCATTCGGTGTAAAATCAATCTCCCTGTTCCAGTCAACATTTCCACTGCCAAGGCCCAGATGCCATTTCCCTACAACACCCGTTTTATAACCTGCCTGCTGAAAGATACGGGGAAGCGTCATCGTTTCTTTCCCTATAATACATTTCGCATTTCCAGGCAAAATGAAAGTATTCTCATTCCGAAAAGGATACTGCCCTGTCATCAGGCAATATCTTGCCGGCGTACAGACTGCGGAAGCCGAATAAGCATTCTGAAACAGAATACCTTCCTCCGCCAGTCTGTCAATATTCGGAGTATGCAGTTCCTCCGCACCATAACAGGATAAATCACCATATCCAAGGTCATCTGCATAAATAATTACCACATTGGGGGTTCTTTCCATTTTTATACTCATTTCTGCGCACATTCCTGCGCGTAATTCTTTTTCAATCTTTCTCCTTTAACACCGAACCGCTTCACCGGAATCCATACCTAGCTGCAGAACACGTATTTCTTCAGTCGTTCCATTGCTTCCTTTACCTGTTCATGGGGAAGTGCCAAATTCATGCGGATTGCCCACGGATGATGAAAGGGTCTTCCATCCTGCCAGATAACGCCAACCTCAATCCCCGCGCGTAACAATTCGTCCATGGAGCAGCCTCTCTTTCTGCACCATTCCCAGCAATCCAGAAAAAGCATATAAGTCCCCTGGGGCATTGCCAGATTCACACCATGAAAGTTTTCTCTGATAAATCCATATGCATACCGGGCATTTTCTGTCAAAACGCTTCTCAGCTCATCTACCCAGACATGCCCCTCCGGCTGGTAAGCGCCTATCAACGCGTGCATGGAAAGCACGTTGATGCTGTTGTAGTGGGACAACGAAGACTGTCTGCGTAACCTGTCTCTCAGATACGGATGATACACAATATGATAGGAACCAATCAATCCTGCAAGATTAAACGTCTTCGATGGCGCATACACAGCAATCGTTCTGTTTCTGGCATCCTCTGAAATACTCTGTGTCGGAATATGGTGCTGTCCCTCCAAAATCAGGTCAGACCAGATTTCATCTGAAATCACAATACAGTTATTTCTCCGATAGACATCCATGGCAGCTTCAATCTCCTGCCTTTCCCATACTCTTCCGCTTGGATTATGGGGCGAACAGAAAATAGCCAGATGGATATTATTTTTCTGTATCTTCTGTTCCATATCCTCGTAGTTCATCCGCCAGATACCCTCAGCATCCTTTTCCAGATGTGAAAGCACAATATTGCGTCCATTCGTGGTCAGCGTATTTGTAAATCCGATATAGGTGGGAGCATGTACTAAAACGGACTCCCCCGGCGCTGTAAATGCCTGCAGGGCAGAAGCTACGCAGCCAAGAACTCCGTTCTCATATCCAATCGCTTCTCTGGAAAGATTCTGCACCTGATTCCGTTTTTTCTGCCAGTTGATAATACTATCATAATACTCATCCGAAATATGGAAATACCCGAATACCGGATGTGCAATCCTGGCTGTCATATGTTCCTGTATCGCCGGAAACACAGGGAAGTTCATATCAGCTACCCACATTGGCAGCCTTGTGAAGTCTTCCCTGACTTCCGCACCTGAAACCGGAATATCATCCGCTGCCATGGAATCTTTTCCCCGTCTGTCTAAAAATGTTGTAAAATCGTACTTCATACTCTTCCCCATTTCTGTAATTTCCTTAATCTGCTTTATCCGCCTTGCCCTCAAACCTCTGAGTACTCACAGCAAATTTTCCTACCGGTCCAAACTGTCCTGTACCATATATTGCTTCTTTTGTTCCGTCCAGCTCCGAATCGCCGTATTCTGCAAAAATATGCTCTAACTGTTTCCGCATATCCAGCGCCAGACTCTCATACCGGGGATTTCCATACAGATTACATTCTTCCTCCGTGTCCTCGCTGATATGATACAGCTCATTCGGGCCCTCCGGATAACGCTGTACCAGCTTCCAGTCATGGTTACGCACCATTCTCACCGGACCGTACTCATCCACAATCACAATACTTCTCTCATCTGTCCCATTCGGATGTTCCAACCAGTTTAAAAAGCTTCTGCCCGGCAGCTTCTGTCTGACATCTCCGGAAAGCTGCAGCAGCTCTGCCGCTGCAAACGCACCAACACCAAAGATCACAGATGCCGCAGCCGTAATCCAAAAGACCTGCCCTTCTTTTCCGATTCCCTGAAGATACAGCAACCTGATTTTCCGGAATGTGTCCCTTCCAGGATGCCAGAAAAGGAACCTTCACAGACGTATCATACATATTCTGTGGATAAGTACCATTCCCCTTTCCCCAGATTCCATGGTGTCCCAGGTTCATACCATTATCAGAGGTAAACATAATCAGCGTATCCTCACGAATTCCCAGCTCATCCAGCAAATCAAGCATTAGCCCTACCTGATAATCCATTGCTGTAATTGCGGCATAATATCCCCTAAGCAGCTCTTTTCTTCTTTCTCCTGTTCCGTATGGACAGGTTTTGACCTGATTCGGATGAATCGGCAGATCCGGTGTGGCTTCAAAGCTGCAATCTCGGTACATGTCCAGATATTTTTCCGGATGGCTCTTTTCATCCCATGGACTGTGAGGTGCCGTAAAATGTACACTTAAATAAAAGGGAGCTGCCTTTCCGGCAAGTTTCCTTATGGTGTTCCTGGCATTTTCGCCAATCAGGTCTGTCACATATCCATCCTTAAACTCCAGATTGCCATTTTCCACAATATCCGGATGGAAATATTCACAGCCGCCTCTCCCTATGGTATACCATTCTGAGAATCCGTGCTGTGGTGTCATACTGTCTCCCAGATGCCATTTCCCGCTCAGGGCACAGTGATAACCATTTTCCTGCAACAGGTCTGTGTAGGCCGTGAGATGTCGGATATATTGGAAAGGGATTGTTTCCTTTTCATAGCCCGGATGTCCCTGTATCTGTTTCATCTCTGCAAAAAGATTACCGCCGGACAACCAGTCCTGCACTCCATGGCAGGACGGGATAGTTCCGGTCAGTATGGAAGCCCTTGCCGGGGAGCAGACAGGTGATGCACAGAAAAAATGATTAAAAAGAATCCCCTCCCTGGCAATCCTGTCCAGATTGGGAGTTCGGACATCCTTGTTCCCCGCACAGTTCATCGCCCAGGCTCCCTGGTCATCCGTTAAAAGAAATAAGATATTCGGTTTCTTACCAGTATTCATTCTATTAAGACTCCTTTACCAGACTTCTTCCGGCAGAAATTTCCTGGGCGTTCCCAGCCGGCGGTGATGCTCCCGTATCTTCTCTGTCAGCTCATTCTGCACCTCCAGATACTCCGGATTACCAAACAGATTATTCATCTGTAACGGATCCCTTCTGCAGTCAAAAAGCACATGATCCTTAAACATTTCACCACAATGTCCCAGTCCTACATATGCCAGTTCATAATCCGGTGTCAGTATGCCGGCTCTTGCTACATCACTCGGATGAATATAAAGTTCCTCCGGTGCCTTTCCATTTTCCAGAAGCTGTCTGGAACGATCCTCACCATCTGTTTCGTATGGATAGGGGATTCCTGCCAGCCCTGCCAGAGTTCTGCCAAAATCAATCACATTAAACCATGTCTGGCAACGTCTGCTTTTTGCAGTTATTCCCGGAAGTGTCATTACCATGGGAATATGATATACACTCTCATACAAATTGTTTTTCTCCATCAATCCATGTTCTCCCAGATATTCTCCATGGTCTGTTGTAAATATAACAATTGTGTTTTCCCATAATCCACTTTCTCTTAAGTAAGCCGTGATTTTTCCCACATTATCGTCAATACATTTCACTTCCCCAAGATACTGTGCCTTTGCCCTCAGAAAATGACCTTCCCTCTCAAACATACCGCGGGGGAAATAGTGCAGCCTTCCCCATGTATCGCGCTCTGCCCAGTCGGGCAACTCCTTCTGCTCAAAGCTTTCCGGCACCTGAAGCTCCAGCGGGTCGAACATGGTGTCGTAAGGGTGCCTTACCTCAAAGGGCTGATGCGGGTCCGGAATACTTACCATATATAGAAATGGCTGCTCCTGTCCTTCCCTGCCTTTCAGAAAGCGGATTGTTTCATCTGCAAGCCAGTCCGTCGTATAGGATTTTTCATCCCCTCTTTGTCTGGAAGGGACTGCTTTACCATTCTCCCTGTATACAGATTTGCAATGTCCAAATTCTACTTTATCTTCCCATTCCTCAAAGCCAAGAGGATTGTAGTCCCCAAGGGCATCTCCCCGTTCTTTATGGTCTGCAAGATGCCATTTTCCAAGATAGCCCGTATGATATCCTGCCCTTGCAAAGGCTTCTGCAAATCCATGTTCCTCTTTATTGACCGGAACTCCATTTCTGTATGCTCCATTACGGTGAGGGTATTTTCCTGTCATCAGGCAGCCTCTGGACGGTGTACACACTGCGCTGGGCGTATAGAAATTCTCCAGCACCATTCCCTGTTGTGCCAGATAGTCAATATTCGGAGTGCCTACCTCACTGCCGCCGTAGCATCCAAGCACATCTCTTCTTAACTGGTCTGTATAGATAATCAAAATATTCTTTTTCATATTTCACACTAATCTCCATTCCGCAGGCATCCCTTTGCCGAAGGAATCGCGAACTGAATTTCAGATTCAGTTCTGCGATAATGGCTACTTTGTGACGCCTGCGGCACAATATAGCCAAAGTCATATAAATATGACTTGCGAAAAATATGCTATCAGGCATATTTTTCACACTATCCTTTCAATGATTAGCCCTTTACGGAACCAATCATGACACCTTTCACAAAATACTTCTGAACAAACGGATACATAATCAGTACAGGCAGTGAGGAAACTATCATGACACCATACTTAATTGTACGTGCAATCTGTTTCATCATTTCCAGTGCGTCAGGATCCATGGAGGAAGGATCCACTGACTGTCCACTAATCAGAATATCTCTTAAAATAACCTGAAGCGGATATAATTTTATGTCCGTCACATAAATCAGGCCATTAAAAAATGAATTCCAATGTCCTACCGCATAATAGAGTGCCATAATTGCAATAATTGCCTTGGAAAGCGGAAGTACTATCTTAATAAAATACTGGAATATGGTACACCCGTCAATTTCTGCTGCTTCCTGCAGCTCCTGCGGCAGCGTATTGATGAAGAAGGTACGGCATAGTATCAGGTTGAATACAGAAAAAGAACCCATTATCATGAGAACGTAAGGGGTATTAACCAGATGCAGCCTTTTTACAACCAGATAGGTAGGAATCAGACCACCCGAAAAATACTTCGTAAAAACCAAAAGCTTCATGATAATTCCTTTTCCAACCATATCCTTTTTGGATAATGCATAGCCTGCCGGAATTGTGATAAATAGCCCAATCAATGTTCCTACAGTAGTATACAGGATAGTATTTCTATAACCTGTCCAGATTCTTTTATCCCTGAAAATATATTTGAATCCTTCCAGTGTTATTCCTTTGGGTAAAAACAGTACTTCTCCGGATGCCACCCGGTTCGGGTCGCTGACAGACGCAATGACCACAAACCAAAGTGCATATAAAATCACCGCGGAAATGGCAATCACACTTGCATGTACAATTGTCAGGAAAATTAAATCCCGTTTTCCCATACTTTTCAATTTATTCATATTGATACCTCTTTTCACGTTGACATACCTTACCACAGGCTTACATCAGAAACTCTTTTTGCCAGTTTGTTTACAACAATCAGCAATAACAGGTTGATTACATTATTAAATAAACCAATTGCCGAGGAATAACTGAACTGTCCTCCCTGTATACCTATTTTATACACATAGGTTGCAATAATTTCCGAATAATCCAGATTGATATCATTCTGCAACAAGAATGCTTTTTCAAATCCAAGATCCATAATTTCTCCGGCTCTCATAATCAGCATGATAATCATGGTAGGAATAATAGCCGGCAAATCAATATGTAAAAGTCTTTGGAATCTGGTTGCTCCATCTACTGTAGCTGCTTCATGTAAGGTAGGGTCTACGGAGGTGAGCACTGAAATATACATAATGGAACCCCAGCCAATGTTCTGTAAAACTCCTGACCAAACATAAATATGTCTGAAATTGGAGGGCTTAGATAAAAAAGCCACCGGGTCTATCCCCATAGCCAACAGCAGCTGGTTGATGACTCCATCACTGGATAAAAAGACCAGAATCATACCACAATATACTACCATTGAGATAAAATGGGGAGCATAGGTAATCATCTGCGCTGCTTTTTTCACTTTAACATTCGTAATATAATTTAAAAACAAAGCAAAAATAATTGGCATGGGAAAGCCTGCAATCAGGGCATATATGCTCAACGATAACGTGTTCCATAATAAGTCTTTAAACTGATAGGACTCAAAAAAGGTTTGAAAATGCTTCATTCCAACCCATGCACTTCCCCATATGCCATCCGCCACACGGTAATCCTTAAAAGCAATCTGAATACCATACATAGGTACATAACTAAAAATAATCACATAAATAACCATCGGAAGAATAAACAGATAGCAAATCCAGTTTTTCTTAAGCATCCGCATACTGTTCAGCCTTCTACGTTGTTTTATTTTTGTTTTTTCCATATTTAATCTCCATTCCTGCGCACGCCCTTTGCGCATCTCAAGTTTGTGTCAAGTATGCGCAGACACAAATCTCGCGATTGAAAAATTCTATAATATTATCCCTATGTAAGAACCGGCACATGGTATATACCCTGTGCCGGTTCTTTGTCTCATTGCTCTAGTTCGTTACAAAATCAACCAATTCCTGACAAAGCTGGGTATACTCATCAACCTTTAAATCCTCAAGAGTCTTCAAATGCTTCTGCCATTTTGCATCATCAATTCCGTTAATCACAGAATCCGCCACAAATTTCTTCAGATAAGTATCAATATCCGTTGAAAGAATTGACCGTCTTTCCTCATTTTCCTGTGAAACAACACCAGCAGGAAGTCCTACTACACCATACTGTATCTGTTCCTTAAC
>OGDN01002929.1_pt1 | contig 19809 bp, 30 predicted proteins | sample 1570271 | NCBI WGS metagenome assembly OGDN01 (sample SAMEA4384481, study PRJEB24528) | human gut metagenome | reverse complement strand
TGTTTGATCTGGCCACTCCTCTTTCCTTCTATATCATAATAAAAAACTTTATGATGCAGGAGATTTCCACTCTGATCTGTCTCTGTCATTGCGATATGATCAAAGTTAACATCGATTCCGATCGTTCCATCTCCATAGTAATTGTTCATATCTTCCGGTTCTTTCGTCAGGATACAGCGGATCTGCCAGGCATTTCCACAATCCACGATCTCCCATGCAATTGCTCCCTTTCGTTCTCGTAACCAGGATTCGATCCATGTCTGTCCGTAAGGAAACGTGACATTCGGGAAACAGATTCGATTCCCATCCCAGTCTGTCATACTCCGATATTCTAATGTTTTTGTTTCAATATCATAATGGAAAACAAAATTTCCATATTTACAGTCCTTTCTTCCAGAGATCATCATTCTTTGATTCCTTCGTTTCTCTAATGCTCGGTGTCGTTCTGGAATCGCCCGGTTCTTAGTCAGCTTCTTGCCGCCAAACCGTACCTTGAGCGGATGATCCTTGAGTCTCTGCTGTCTGATCTCCAGTCGTTTCAGTTTATGTTCCATCTTGGCGATCTGCGTTTTTAATTGTCGAAGTTTCCGATCCAGCCACTGATGCTCAAATAGATACAACGTTTCATAAGTCCAGACCTTTTGGAAGAACTGTACCGTTACACTGCCGTCTTTCTGATACTGGATATTAGTCGATCCTTTCAACGGTTTCTTCGGGTCTTTCGTATGTTTGATGATCGATTCTTTGATCTTTAACAGCTTTTTTCGATATTTTTTCTTCTTTCGAAGAACCTTTCGGATCGCTTTGATATCATCCTTGGTGTCTTCGATATACAACTTTGCAAGTTCCTGTCCGGATTTGACGATTGCTCTAGCGTTTCCAATAGCGGAATTAATGAAGTAATCCTTACATCCGTATATGTCCTTTAATTTCAACTGATGTGATCTTTCTTCTCCATTGTCTTGATAGAACTTCCGGTTTTGTCTCTGCCATAGGAAAGAAGTACGTTTCATGGAATTGAACGCAAAGAGATCCTGTAAGATCCGTTCATTTTCTTCTGGCTGCAGATCCGTCTTTTTGATATATCTTGATGCGAGACATTTCTTCATCTCCGTACTCCTTTCTGATCTTTCTACTATAAATATGATAGATTTTCAAAGAAAGATTTTTCATATATAAGATTCTTTTTCTTGAAAAGAAAACGGGCGAGAAATCTCCCGCCCTGGCATTCATCCACCAGCCATTCCTAAAGCTAGGAATGACAACTGGTCTTCTGCCTGTTCACATGATAATCCATTTTTTGTTTTTTTTCTCATATCCAGATAATCTATTCTTTTATTTTTTCTCATTCTTCTTTCCTCTTTCTTTTTCAGCAGATATCTCTTCTGACATATTTTCCATCAAATCTTTCGATAAGTAATTTCGAATTGCACATATATAAAGAAACAAAAGTAATATAGCCTCAATCTTACACAATGACTGTGAATTTAGCCCCAATAGTTCAAAATCAGATAAAAGTAAACATTTTATATTTGAAATAAATATAAATACTAACAATGGCATGAAATAAAGCATATTTTCTGCGCGCCTTCTCTTCCTTTCATATTTTTGTTCCTTTTGCTCTGATGTCAAACATCGATAATCATTCGCTTTATGCCTCCTCATCTACATCATCCCTTTCCTTATTGTATCTTTCTAACTTAACTTCAATTGCTGCGGCCATAACTGAATCTGGGATATTAACATATTCTTTTAATGTATCCAAACAGATCTGAACATCTGCCATCTCTTCAATCAACCCATAATTGTCTTTCATTGGTTCTTTCCCGCGCATGATCTTTGTCAGGTGTTTTGTCAATTCAGACATCTCCTCAATCACAACAGCAAGAATTTCATCTTTTGTATGAGTTTCGATATAGTTCTTATGAATTTTCTGTTTCTCGTCATAAGACTTTTCAAAAAATTCTTTTTTAATGGTTTTGACAAATGTATAAAATTCATCAAGTTCTTCGTCTGTAAACTGATCAAATACACAATTAACTATATTATATAAATAGCATTTTTCACAATCTTCATAACATTTACTATATCTGTCACATTCTTCTATGTCACATTTTTCATCTTTTTTTTGAAGAATAGCACAGCTACCACACCTATTCTGATCTTTACAATAATTTTTCAGATATTTACTCTTTTCTTCTCTTGATACATTAGAATATCTTTCATCAATCTTCTTCCTTAATTTTTCTTCGAATTCTTTTTCTTTCACAACTCTCATCCTTTCTTTTTTAATTTAAATATGAGAGAAATCTGGGAAAAGAAAAATCATATATAAAAAAAGAGACCGCTTAGTCTCTTTTATCTCAAAAAATATTTTTCTAATTTATTTTCACAATGAAAAAGATTATCTTTGGAATGATATAAAAAGAAAAAATTAAAGAGCCAATAAAAAACAACATACAAACAACAAATGTAGATATACTTATTGGCATGGCAGATAAATTAAGATATGAATCAATTCTATGATACAGAAAGGTTTCAAAACTTATATCTGCGAACCATATTAAAAAAAGCGAATATACTCCTTTCACGAGATTCCATATTTCGTATAAATATTCAGGTTCAAAATTCTTTTCTTTTTTCTTTAAACAAAACAGCCACAATATCATCTTTGGAATAATTGAAAACATTACTTTTGCAGTAATTCCAAAGATGATCAGAATCATGAGTCCAGAAAAGCTAATGTTCAACAAATTATTCATGGCGCAAAATTTTGAAAAATACTTTTGCATAATTCCAAAACGCCATATCTCTTTTATAATGATCACATCACTACAGAAAATGAACATAGCTGCAATAATGTGTTTTGCAAGTTCATCCAGGTCAATATCATTTTGCTGCACTGAAATACCTCCTTATTGCATTTGTCGTGATCTCATTAATTTGGTATGGATTATAAGCATCCTTCCAAGGTCTCTGACAAAGTGTTAATGACACAAGATCTGTTGCCGTATAATCAGCAAATCGATCAATCACTCTGTTAATTAGCTCTTTGTCGAAGTTATCTATTATGTCATAATATCGAAGTCCATGAAAATTCCTATGATCATCTTCATCAATGTCAATATCTGATTCAGCTACATGAAGATCACAACCGCCAAATCGTGCATACACTTTATATGCTTCTGGCACTACAGGTCCGAAATCCCATGCTTCGATTTTTTCATAAAAGCAAGGAGCATGATCCTTATTTTCTAACATGAAATATGCCTGCACAAAATATAGTATCTTTTGAAGTTTAAGGTTGGAAATACCATAATCTTTTTTTTCACTATAATAAATAACATAACGACACACATCTAACACATCGTAAAGCATTACCGTAAGCTCCTTTCAATTTCTTTTTTTATTAAACGAAAACAAGCTGCTTCTTTAGATTCAAAATCGTTTATCCCATTTCTTTCCAACATGTCATCCAATTCTTCTTCAGACATGTTCTCAAAGAATCTTTCTATTTTTTCTTTTCTCTTCTTTCTTGATTCCACAATGCACCTCTTATAACGATACAACATCTTTTAACATATTCAACAGCATTTTCTGATACGAAATTGACCTCTTTGAATTTCTCTTAAGCATATAGTCAAAAGCATCTTTTGGAATATTTAATCCTTCTTGATACTTTTCTAATATCTTATAAGACGGATTCTTTTTCCCTTTTTCTACTTCTGTAATATATGATTTTGAAATTCTTATTTTTTCAGACAAATCCGTAATTGATAAGTCATAAGCGATTCTTAAAACTCTCAAAATTTCTCCGATATTCTTTGGATTTTCCATACTCTGCATCTCTTTCATATTTCTTATTTATTATAAATATGAAAGATTTTTTGAATTCCAAAATTCATATATAAAAAAGTAAATTACAATATCTGCTTAATTCCAGAAAATCTGAACATCCTGAATATTATTGATCCATGAAATCTCATGTGTTGCATCGATTAAGATCGATCCTCCACGAAAAACCGCTTCAATGTAATCTTTCATCAGCTTTTCATCTTCTTTTAAAAAAGTGCTAGCAGCAAAGAATTTGATGGAATGTTTATTGATCCGTAAAATGTAATTACTATCTTTGGAATCGACAAATCGTTCAAACATCGATTGATGGAAGTATATGTTTGTTGTAAATAATAGTTTCCAACGGCAAAAATATTTTCCAGGATAAATATCAATTATCATGCTTTCTCCTACTACTTTTTTATCGCAAATCTCTTAACAGATCAAAAGATCAGACAGCTTTTTCTTTGTAAAAACTGTCTGATCTTTTGATCTGATCGGCAACCAGAATCTTTCTTTTTTTGTTTTTAATGATAATCTGATCTTCTGTTGCAACTTCTTCCCAGCCTGTTACCATCAGAATCCCAGTTACCATTCCAACATACCTTGTATATTCCGGATTACCAAATGCTGTGGGAGAATTTATTTCATAATAGTTCTCTCGTTTTGACAAGGTTATAAAATGCACAGGCGAAAACCCAGTGGCTTACCTCTGGGATGAAGCCAAAATTTAAAAAAGAAGAAAGTTTCGTTTTCTTATATATGAAAAATTTTTCTGTACAGATATCTCATATTTATAATAAGAAGAAAATGATCAGGAGGGAGAATCTATGACAAAGCGAAAGAAACATCAGATAACAGAATATGAGAAATGCCTACGGGAATATCATAAGGCTTCTCCGAGACATGTGATCGTTCTGGAAACTGATCTTACGGAAGATGAGAAACGGCATCTGTTCCATCAGGCAGATCTGCTCCGTCAATGTGGAAACGAACTGCTGGGAATCATGAAACGACATCTGGATCAGTTACTACGAACAAAGAAATACCGAGGTCTGAGAAAAAGTTACGGAAAGATCAGTAAAAGCATCAAAAGTCTGCAGCAGATCAAAGAACTGTCAAATGTGCAGAAACGACATCTGAAAGATCAGAAGAAGAATCTACAGACGGTCAGTGATCAGATGAATGAAATGCAGGAAGAATATCATATTACATGGGAGTACTGCAGAAATACAATGAAGACTCTGCGTTTAAAGTATGAGCAAACAAGTGTGATTGCTCTTTCCCGTGCGGAAGATATCTGGGCTGCCGTGTCCAAGGTTCTGTATTCCGATGGAGAAAGACTTCATTTCAAGAAACGCGGAGATCTGCCAGAATTACGGGCAAAGCAGTTTCATAAAGAAATCATTGGACGTGTAAAAAACGGATCTTTGGAATTCCGTTATGGAAAAGTATCTCTTCCTGTAATAAGAAAAGAGACCGATCTCTGGCTGATGGATGAACTGGAAGCTGTCGAAAGCTATCTGAAAGATCCGAGCTTTCATGATGCTTATGCTATTGATCAGATGAAGCATGGAGAGATCGTCAGCACTTATCGTCCATGCTATGCTTCGATCGTATGTAAAACGATCCGTGGAAAGCTTCGAGTATATCTGCATTTGACCGTAGAAGGATTGCCATTTCCGAAAAGGACAAAAGACGGAGTGATCAAACATTTATGTGGAGATGGGATTGTTGGCTGTGATATCGGAACACAGACCATCGCATATACTTCCGATCATGTCGTTGGACTGGAAAATCTCGCAGAACGTGGCAATTCGATCCGTTGTGTCGAACGTCAGCAGCGTCTGGTCCAACGGGCGATGGACCGTTCCAGAAGAGCTATGAATCCGGACAATTACAACGCCGATGGTACGATCCGGAAAGGGAAAAAGACCTGGATCAAATCGAAACGATATCAGAAGTTACAGTTAAGCTATCGGGAATTGTGTCGTGTGTCTGCAGAAAACCGGAAACTTGCGATCCATGAACAGGTCCATAAAATGCGGAGCCTTGGAGATGTCTTTGTCACGGAAGCAAAGAATGCGAAAAAGTTACAGAAACGGGCAAATCCAGAAGATCCGTTAAATAAGAATGGAAAGCCGAAACGAAAGAAACGCTTTGGCCGTTCCATCCAGAACCGCTGCCCAGGATATTTTCAGGCAAAGATACAGCAATTGTTTGAATCGACCGGCGGGACCTATATCGAAGTTCCATCGGATTACCGGGCTAGTCAGTATGACCATACCGTAGATGACTATATCAAAAAGAAACTGTCACAGAGAATGTTTAACTTAAAGGACGGAACGAAAGTACAGAGGGACTGGTATTCTTCTTTCCTGCTGTACTGTATCGATCTGATCACAAAGACCATTGACCGGCAGAAATGCCTTGCAACTTTTGAAACTCAGTTAAACAAAGAACATGCCATGATCGAGGAGATCATCCGTTTGAAGAAACGCATTATGAATTCCGGCATCCGTGTTGCCGCTTAAAATATAAGATAGAACAGGGCATCCGACTGTGTGCCCTTTGAGACGAAATGTCTTGAGAATACGTGACCGTTCAATTCCTTGAACAATTGTGGCCGCTGGGCTGCATGTCCGTATCTGCTGCTCCGGAGCAGATGTGCCAGCCAAAGTCTATGAACTTTGTTCGTAAGATGTACGTTGGTACTAGAATCCCGTCAGTAGAACCCCATGGGCTTGCCCGTGGGTTCAGTCAGATACAGCCAATACAAACAACGCATATAATCAGATGGATTCTTCTCATAGTCTAAAAAAATATCTGTCTCTGTAATATGAGGTAGCAAATTATCTTCTGCTTTGATCACATAACATTTTGCCATATGCATTCTCCTTTTTTCTTGTTCGCTCAAACAATTCTCCTGCTTTCTTACAAGAATCCATAAATTCTTTTGTTACCTGATTCTTATTAAATTCCTGAAGAAATTGCCGCGAAGATTCTTTCTTAATGACTACCATTCTTTTTTTACAGGTTTTGATGATCTTGTCATTTATATTTTCCTTCTTTCTTATATTTTTCAAGTAATACATCTGGCAAATAGCTGTTTTCTGCTTGTTCTCACATAAGGTATTCACACCAATTAATACTATCTTTGTTATACCAAGAACCAGCTTCTAACATATTTGTATATTGATTGTTTTCATTTCGAATCATTGTTGCCTTATTATATCCTTTAACTTCCACCATAATATCGATTACAGGCATTCTTTTCGCCAGCCGACACAACCATTTCTGAAATTCTTTATATGTTTCTTCAAAAGCTCGATCTCTTAAGTTGCCATCTACTAGCAAAAAATAAGTACATTGAGTTTCAAAACTTCCATATGTTCCATTTCCTTTGTTAGAATGTTGCATAAATTCATCACACGAGCTGCTGCAATTATATCCATCTTTCTGAATGATATAAATCTTCATGTTATTTTCTGATCCATATACACATGGAAGATGATTCAAAACTGTCTCCAAGATATATCTCTTCTCTGCCTGCGTACAACCTAATGGCTCAACTTCAACTATTCCTTTTACATGTGTCCAAGAGCTCATTTTTCTCTTTCCTTTCTTTTGTTATTTCCTTAGGCTTCTACTACAAATATGAAGGATTTTTACAAGAAAAGTTTTTCATATATAAAAAAAACTCATCTCCTGCCGATTAAAAACAAGAGACAAGTTTGCAAAATTAACGATATTCTGAATAATACTGATCCAGATGATTTACAATTTTCTGTACATTCATTAAGCGATCCAAATCATTCTCATAACGTTCACAAATACTTTGAAATCTTTTCATGTATCCAATATACTCGCCTTTTCCATTGATGCAAAAATCAGCCAACCACATTAATTCCTGATCTCTGCTTGGCTCTTTTATATATTTCCCATGATATCGGATCAGATCACAAAAATCTTTGGATATTCCAGCAACTTCTAGCAGCTCTGCTCCTTTTCTTCCATGATCTTTTCCTGTTGGATTTTGAAAATATCCAATATCATGCAACAACCCAACAAGATACAAAGACTGGGATCGAAAATTATCAAAATAATTGATTCTTGCAAATGAATACAAAAAATTAGCAACTCCTTTGCTATGTTCGATCCGATATTCCGGCAGATTCTGCATATATTTAGATCCTTCTTTATAAACCAGATAGTCTTTTACATTCGGAACCATCGTCTCTGCTTTTTCTGAATATTCCATCAGAAGTAGCTCTCTCATGTGCATACAGAAGAGATAGGATCTAACTGGACATGTGTGCATTGTATAATCATACTTTTTGCAATCATTACAAGATTTCCTAATATAATCCGCAGCTTCTTCTTTACTGTTTATCTCAATTTCTTTCCCATCTGGTCTTAAAAAATCCATTTTATTTCCTTTCTTATAAGTACATCGTTCCATCTTCCAGCAAAATTCCTTTGTATCTTACGTTCCATCCAATTTCTTTAAAGAATTTTAGTGCTTCATCAGCTTTTTCTTTTATTTTCTTTGCTTCTTCTTGTTCTTTATCGAAGACTGCTTTTTCATTCTCATATTTTTCTTTCGCAGCTTCATATTCATTGTAGTTTTCATTTAACCGATCAAGCAATCCTGTTTTCATGTAATATATCGTTGTAATGCACTGTTTACAGAATACAAAAGGATTTGTTCTTTTCCCCTTTCTTCTTTCGTAATATGTATTGAACATCAGGTGATTAATTTGTAAAAATCCTTTCATGCTCTTATGGCGATAAAAGTCGATCAATTCCTCTCTCATTTTGGATGCAGTATCCCAAATCTCTGGATGTACAGGAAAAGATGGATGCATCACATGTTCTGCATGATATCGAACAATGATCTCCGATGAATATCGAAAAGGAGCACTGAACTGAATACTGTATTTTTCTTTTGCATATGTAATGTATTCGTCAGTAAGCTCTTTTGTACAATCTTGAAAAAGCTCATTGTCTTTATAATATTCATCAATGAAAACAGACATCAAATCAAGTAGTTCTGATATAGGATATTGAGGTTCTCGAATGATAAATTCCTCATCACACATCAGAGCAATCGCTGATTTTGGGTTTTTTGATAATTGAATTCTTTCTAACAACAAATCGTATTGTTTTACGACTGACTGTTTCTTTTTATTGATATATTCATACAATTCGTCATTCATATTCTTTACCTCATAATCACAAATTTTTCTTTCAATATAAATATGAGTTATTTTCGATGAATTATTTTTCATATATAAAAAATGAGTTATGCTAACTTTTACTGATGCCGCTATTCTATTATTACTATCTTTTTCCCACAATATGGACAGTATTTCAATTTATCCGTATCTACTGGAATTCTCCAATAAGGATTATTTGCATCGTGTTCTCTTGGACAAATTGTTCTATAATCGTATTTTATCCATTCACAGCATTTTTCCATTTACTTCACCTTCTTTTTGTGTACAGTTTATTTTACTTTTCCTTGATCTCAGATATAATTTTCATCACATCATAGTCTTTAGTACCATCTTTATAGGTTGTAATTTCAATTTTAACGTTATACTGTTTGTCAACTTTTACCTGATCATAAATATCTTTATTTTCTGCTTTGATTTCCTTATTACCATATTGAAAAATTGATATGTGATCTGTATTATCGATATTGATAAGATTTGGGAATCCTCCTATTTTCATAGGGAGATATGTATCGGCTTTATCTTTGTACTTATCCGTACAATGTACAACGCCTGAAATGTATTCATGTCTTGCTGTAAATGATCTCCATATACCGTAAATTATACAGGTAACAAAGATAATAGGTAAACATGCGCCTATCCCTAATAATATGATTTCTTTGAACACTTCCATTATTTTCTCCTTTATATAAACCTGTGAAAAATCAATCGTTATTCACTTCATATCTTAAGTTTTCAAGATACTGTACAACATCTGCAGATTCTCGATAGATTCTTTCCATATTGTCATTCACGTTTTCAACAGTTATTTTTTCATCCTTCTTCTCCATGAGATAAAAATCTGTCTGATCAGAAATACCATATTTTACAGAAAACAAGTCTAATGCATCAATGAGATAATGGCTGTGTGTTGTGAGCACAATATAAATACCCATTTTTTCTCGCAGTAATACTAACAACTCCGCAAATTTTACTTGCAATTCAGGATCTAAGTAAGCATCTGGATTTTCAATGATCAGAGTGCTTTTAGATTTTAACTTTCCTTCCTCAAGAAGCCTCTGTAGAATGATGAATAATTGAATTCCTGGTGCAATATTCGGACATTTAATTGGTTCTGGATAATCTTCTTTTTCTAAGGAAATATTGATCCTTCCAGTTACCGGAACAATTCCTCTGCATGTTGTTTTATATAATGCTGGAGATATTACATAATCCGCATGAATCACTTCATGAAAGATAGAATCTATTTCTTTTAGAACAGTTTCTTTCATCTGATTAATGACGATTTTTTTTATTTGAGATTCATCATCGTGCTGCAATGATTTAATCATATGTTTTTCGGAAAGATTTATATTCGCTTCTATATTAAGATCAACATTTGTGAGATTTAGAACATTTGGATTATTTAATAAGAAAGCATCATGATTAAAATCTGTTTTAGAATCAAACTTGACACATCTTTCATCCACAAATTCCATATAAGTCGTTCCACAGCAATCATCTTTAAAAATAATTTCTGTATTTTCAGATTCACAATCTAAGGAATTTATCTGATCATAGAACAACTTACAGAAATTTTCATGAATTATTTCCTGTCCAAGCTCATTAATATATTTTAAGTTACGCTTTTCCATGCGATACAAACCACATAATTTTGCCAACAACACTTCATTTGTCGTTTCAGTCATTAATTCTTGTATCTTCTTTATGTATTTTCCTTTCTTTGTAATAGTCAACTCAACTTGCTCATCAAAATCACACAATCCATGGATAATGCCAAAAAGTGCTTTTGTGATATACTCTTTTCCTACATCTGTTTTTCCTGCCAAAACTGTTAACCCATTCAGATTGATTTCGGCATTTTCGATATTTGCAAAATTCTTTAACTTTAATTTCATATGTTTCTCCTTGTTTATGTTATTCCTTAATGATCTGTACAATCTCATCCATACTTAATTCAGGATGATTTCCCCTTACTGTATAAGACTCAATTAATCCATTTCGTACCTGATTATTCATATCATAAATTGCCTCTTCAATTGTCTTAAATCTACTTGAACAAATACGTTCTCTTGTCAAATTAACAAATGAATATGTATTATCTGATTCATTCTTGAAAACAACAACTACAGATTCTTCACCGTCATGCGTTTTGACAATAAGTCGGAGTGATCCTGCTTCTTTGTTATTTTTAGACATTTATACCACCTACTTTCCTTACTGATCTGCACACCAGTAGGTGGCAGCTTCTACTCTCCAAGTTTTGTGAATTATTATCCTTTAACAATTTGTTCGATTTCATTCATATTTAATTCTGAACAATTACTTTTCAACTCATTCCATTTATAATCTCCAAGATCATTATGATTTGGATATAAAGTATCCATTAATTGGCACAAAATATCATCATAATCTGGTGCGGATTCTTTATCAAATGGAAAATCTGGCCGGAACAACTCTACAGAAGTATCATAAAGATTTACCATGAATCCATGATCAGAACAAAAATATTCTGGACCGGTTGCCTTTTTCCAAAGGCGATGTCTTTCTCCCCAATCCTCTTCTGAAATTTCTTCTGGACGATCCGTGCTGTTTTGATAATGAAAATCTTTTAGATACTTTTGCTGTTCCAAAACAGGCACAACATTTTGATTTCCACCGTAAATACAAAGAATTTTCTCTTCTACTGCAAACAGATACAGAACAGCTCGACAATTAGGATCCAAACTTTGTCCCAAGTTATCTCCCATTGCATTTCTGACTTTACTTCGAATATATAAAACGATATTTTTGTACAATGATTTCCATTGACACTTCATGGTATTTCGCAGCCATGTTTTCTTATCATAGTCTGTTTCTTTCTTTAACATTTCTAAGATTTCATCACCATAGAGATACTCTCTCAGATAGTAGTAATACAAGAATTTTTCTAACACACACTTATGCAGCTGAGCATCAATCGGTTTTCTTACTTCTTTTTTCAAAGAATCCATCATTTTGATCAATTCTTGCATCGTGTAATTACGATCAAAGATAAAAGCATTATAGATTCCAAGACTCATTTCTTTCTCCTTTCTTTTTTTTATTTTTCTCTAATTTTCCTTATGCATTAATGATCGTGTATTCTACATCTGCGTTACTCAGATTAAAATCACACAAAACACCATCATCGTCAAGTTGCAATTCCGTAAAAACAGGATTTTCGGCTATTTCATCTTCGATGAAAAACTGTGCTGCTGACAATTCAGCTCCTATAATCTCACTGATCTTTCCATTAGCATATTCTTCATCAAATTTTATTCCTATTAATCGCCCTGAAAATGGTCGATATCCATCTTCATCTGGAATATCATCGAACCCAATTTCTGACTCATCCCAATCCAACACAATTGTTTTTCCATTACTACACTTTACAATTTCAATAAAATCTACGGAAATTGAATCCGCACTTGTTTTTACTTTTCCTTCAAAATAACATCGCATAAATTTTCTCCTTTTTTCTTATTCCCAAAAATCTAACTCACGAAGACTAACGAAATTTTCTTTTGCAATGATCACATGATTCAAAAGGTCGATTCCCATAAAATCTGTACATTCTCTAATTCTTTTAGTTGTCTCTTTTCTTATTTCCCCAACTCAATCCCACAAATTTCCTTTACTAATTCTCTGACGGCAATACGCTCTTCCCAAACACAATAGTCATCACCCTCCCCAGCCGCATCAACAGAGATATCATGGTTGTATAAGAAGTTTAGAAGATCTTCCAATGTATGAATATTCTTCTTGACCTCATCTACCTCAAAACGAAATCTCTGCTTTAAAACTTCTTTTACTTCTTGTTCTGTACAATACAAATCCTCAGGAAAGATATGATATTCTTTCACGGATCTTCCATCGTCACAATACATGACTGCATATTTTCTTTCCGGGTCCAATGATTGTTCAAATTTAGCAATTTTTCCATGTTTTACAATGTAAGCATCGGTACGATAAGGAGAAAAATACACCTCATCTCCTACTTTGAACTTGCACATTTTAATTCCACCTTTCTTAGATACTGCAATGGGATGCAATTCACATCTCCATATTTCTTAAAGACATCTTCTTCTCCAAGAAATACAATTTCTGCTTTCTTAGGATTCTGTGCATCTATCCGGATGAAATATCCTATTTTACTATCGAACACTCCATCATGAGATCCATCATCAACTTTTACTATATCTCCATATTTGAAATTACACATTTTTTACGGCTCCTTTTCAAACTTAATCACTTGTTTCTTACTACAAATATGAGAGAAAAAGTATTTTATGTTTTTCACATATAAGAAAAATAATTGATTTATACAAAAAAAAAGAACCCTGTTAAGAGTTCTTTTCTCAAAATTATCTACGTTTTAATTCCATCTGTGTATTTAACTTACATTATAAACGCCTGTTAGAAGATGGTTTCCTGTTGGTGTAGGAACGACAACCTTTCTTGCTCCTGCTTCAATATGAGCAGATGCTTTTTCTTTCGATGTGTAGAAGCCTGTACACTCAAGCACCATATCTATTCCAAGTTCTCCCCATGGAAGATTCTTAATATCAGTTTCAGCGTAGATTGGGATTTCTTTTCCATCAACTGTGATAGAGTTTTCACCAGCTTCTACTTTGTCAGCTAATACATATGTTCCATGAGAAGAATCATATTTTAATAAATTCGCAAGCATCTTTGGAGATGTTAAATCGTTGATCGCTGCAACTTCATAATCTTCTGCTTTGAACATTTGCCAAAATGCAAGACGTCCAATACGACCAAATCCATTAATTGCTACTTTAACTGCCATCTCAAATTTCTCCTACGTTTGGATTTCTTATTTTTAGTTCATCTAAGTTCCAATCCCATCTCATCCTGCATTTCAATTGCTTTTTCTCCTAAAACTCTCCGTGCAGCTGTTTTTCCATTAATTCTAGATAATGTATACAAAGCAACATCTTTCGTGATCTCTGGATCACATTTTAAGATTTTATCAATTGCTTCTTTATTATGAGATGTCAGGAACACCTGAATATTTAACTTTTTACAAGCTCGCAGGATCCATCGGAATGTTTTATCCATGGCAGCAGGATGAATAGATACTTCAAAATTATCTAACAACAAAATTCCATTTTTAGCTTTCATTGTCATAGCCATCAGAAACAGTGCTTTTTTCATGCCATCTCCATATATATTTAATGGAATATGTTTTCCGGAAGATTTTGTGATTGTCCAAGTGTAATGACCATAATTAGGACCTGGCTGACCATCCTGCTCATATTCAATCCCAATAATATCGTCATCGTATTCTTTCAATACACCTACTGCTTCTTTATACAAATCATGATATTCGAATATCCTTTTCAAATTTTGATCTAATTCTAAGAATCTATCTTTATCTGATACAATTGGAATTCTTACTCTTAACAAATTTTGTATTTCTGCATGGCAAGTGTTCTCATCTGTAGCTTTGATACTGACATTTAATTTTTTAGATTTAAGCCCAACTTCATATGTAATAATCTTCTCTTCAGAATCGATATCAAACAACTCCTGAAATTCTTCAAGATATGCATTTGTATACAGTATTTTTTCGTTACCTGCAAGCATATTTTGATGATCCCAATCCATAAAATTCCTGAAATTTTTCAACATCTCTAATACACTTGTTTTTCCGCTATTATTCTTTCCTGTCAGAATATTAATTTGTGCCAAATCTTCCAGGTTTAAATTGTTTAACCCTCGAAATGTTTTAATATGTATATTCTCAATGATTGCCATTTTTAACCCCCTTTTCTTATAATTCAACATCAGATGAAATGATCACAACTAGCTCCTGATTCTTTTCAAACTCTTCCTGATCGATATCTACAGAATACGGATTTTTTCTAGGATGAGCAATTAGCACACTTACTCTTTCTTTGTCATTCTCAGAAAAATATCCAAGTCGTCCAAAATATTCGCCTTTGCTCATTACTTCTAAAAGGTCTGGTCGATTATGATACTTATCGGGCTGAATGATCAGATAGGAATTGACATAATCCTCAGTTGATGCACCAACTGATGCAAGATGCTGCTTAACGTTCCACATATTTTTATCTGAAATATGAAAGCGATACTGAAATTTATTTTTTTTACTCATTTTTTATTCCTCCTCACATAGTTTTTCCCAATCGACCTCTTCAATATCATCTTCGCAAATATCGAGATTCATTACTTTCGAAAAATCCCTGTGTCGCTTGATGATTTCAAATGCTTCTTTTTTACTTGTTGCATTGACAAAAAAGTGCATATTTGCCTTATCCCATAGATTCAATCGATAGAATTTTTTCTCAACTCTGTTACAACCCAAAATCTTATCGTATATTTCAATGATCCTTTCATCCTTCATTTCATCGAAATCACAATCTATGGTTCCAAATTTATCTTTCACTGGACAATAATTACAACTTTCTCGATTATGACATACTTCCTGTAATTCAGATCGCATATTTTTTGTGTCAAAATCACTTGTTGATTTATTTTCCACATTCAAAATCTTTTCAGCAACTTTATATTGATCAGGAGCCGGTAATCTTTTATATGCCTGTAAGATTTCTTCTACTTTGTCCATGTTTTCTCCTCTCAAATTACATTAAATCTTCCATCCAGATATGCGATCTCAAGATTTTTGTCAAAACGATCATCAAATTCATCCAAAGAATAAATCGAATGATTTTTTGTCCTTCTTCTGGAAATGAACCAAATCTCATCTCTTCGCAGCAGTTTTAAATCCATTAGATTCGTTGCATTCGTTGTCACGATCAATTGAATCTTTCTTTTTTCTGCGAATTTCAGATATTCTTGAACAAATGTGTAGATTTCATTTTGATCTTTGCAATTATCGAATGATGCGACATATGTTTTTTCTTCATTCATGATCAGATCATCAAGTTTATTATTAAGATTAGAAGGATAAATCACAAAATCTTCTTTGATCCATTGATATACATCTTTCATTACTTTTTCTTTTACAGATGGTAGTAACAATTTATTGTCTAGATCACTAAAGCCTCTTTCATAAATGATTTTTTCACTTCCATCACTATTAAGCTCTACCAACCATTCTGAAACAAACTTTCTTTGATTTAAAATCATTTGGAATCCATAAGCATAATATTTATGATTGATCATGATTTCCAATTCAAAATAACTTGGTTTCGTCTTATTGGATTCGTCTGTCTTACAATACATTTCTTTACAATCAGCCGGAAGGTCATTTAGAATCGTGTCTTTCATAAACTTCATAGCCTTTAACAGATTTTTGAGACTTCTTGCATCTTTTCCATACAAAGCTGCAAATTTTAATAGTTGAATCTCATCATTATCGAAAATATGTCTTTTCTTATTTTTTATATTCTTATTAGAAATCATAGAAAATTCTTCAGACAATCCTGATTCATTTTCTGAAAATGATAAGAAATTTCCTACATTGAATCTTATTAACATTACATTTTCCTTTCTCAATCTCTTACATACCTTCTCATACACTCTACGGGGATCACTTTTTCTCTTTTTACAAATGTCTGATGCCAGAATGTCTGATACCATGGACCATTTTCTTTTTGAGAACGATCTGCTAATTCATATTCAGGCAGCAGCATACATGCATCTACCACCCGTTTTATAAGTACTTCTTCTTTTTCTTTTAACTGAAAAACATCATGATCTCTTTTGATAATTGAATGCCTTCCCCAGATATGATATCTGTCATAAACACTTTGAATACATGGACCATGGCGCATGGCAAGAATATCATCCTTAAAGATCACATGATCATATTGTTTCAAAAAATTAAGCTGTACATAATATAATATCTTCTGCAAACGCAGATTTGTGATCTGATAATTATGCTGCTCTGCATAATTCAAAATATAGTCTGCAATTTCTATTCCATGATACATGATATCCTACCTTTCTGAAAACACTTATCGTTTTCCAGTCATTAATTCCAATCTTTCTCGAATTTTCTTCTGTTCTTTATCAGCCTGACTTACCATAGCAGCACGAACTGCTTCTAATCCACTATCAGGAAGAATCCTTCCTAATGCTAGAACATCTTTTCCTAATAATTGTTCTATATCTATATGTCTTGCTTTTTGATCAAGCTCTTTTAAGTCACATAATTTTGATAGTAAATGGTCCATTTCTTGAATGTAATTAGCAACATCTTTTACAAAAGCATCTTCCTCATTATCATAGTCATAAACATTATTTTTGATACCATAGCCTATTTGAATTCCTCGATCGATCTGAAACATTTCTTCTTCTGTAAGTGTTCCGATGTAATTTTCCAAAAAACTTTTTGAGATCGTCTGGCTTTTTTCACAGAGAGCAGTGCCGGGTTTCCCACACTGTACTTTAACATGAGCAGGATGATTTGATTTTGGAGCTGTTGTAAGATAAACAACTTTTACAAATGGGGCTTTCTCATTGATTCCATGATTACTTACGATCACAGCTGGTCTTCGTTTATCTGCTAATATTCCATCATCGTAATAATAATCAGCAAAATAAACCTCCCCTCTCTTAACCTGTCTGCAGCAAAGATTTTCTTCTTTTGTTTCATCTTCATAATTTTCTTCATCATGAACAGCTTCGTTCTCATTGTGATAAACTTTTCCAATATTCTGTAAATCTATTGGTTCTGGTTTCATAAAAACACTTCCTTTCTTATCTTCTCACTACAAATATGAGAGATTTTAAAAAAATAAAAAATCACATATAAAAAAGACAGACCATTTCTGATCTGTCTTGTTATACAAAACATTATCGAACTGTTACGGTGCAAGTGAATTTCTTCTTGCCAACCATGACTGTGATTTTTACTTTCCCTTTCTTTACAGCTGTGATCTTTCCTCTTGATGTCACTTTTACAATCTTCTTGTTGGAAGTTTTGTATTTTATCTTATCTGTGCATGTGATCGGATCGATCACTGGTTTTAGCTGATAAGACATCTTTTTATTCAATGTCAGTTTCTTTGATACGTTTTTAATTGCTGTACAAGTTACTGCTTTTTTCTGAACCGTCACATTGATCACTTTTGTAAGCCCTGATGCTAATGTGATCGTGATCTTTGCTTTTCCTGTCTTACTTCCTGCTTTGATCGTACATATTCCATTCGCATTTCCTGAAACAGATACGATCTTTTTATTATTGCTTACCCAAGATTTTACAGAATCTCCTTTGGCAAATCCGGATACCACAAATTTCTTTGTTACCTGTTTCCGTTTTAATTTTAAAGAAGACGCGTTCGTAGAGATAGTTGGGTTTAAAGTTGATCCAACAACTCTTGTTTCTTCTTTTCCACAAAGAGCACAACAGCGTTTTTGCGTTTTTGCATGGAAAACATCTGCTTCTGTTATGGTCTGCCAGTTACTAAACTGATGTCCAGTTGCTGGAATCGTTTCTGTTTTTGTTTCACCACAATCCTTGCACACATATGTTTTCGCCCCATTCTTTTCGCAGGTTGCTTTTTCTTCTGTAATCTTCCAATCATGTGCTGCTTTCTCAATCTTTGATCCTTTTTTGATCAGCTCTCCACAGTCGGTGCAATAGATATCTCCACTGTAGCCTTCTTCCTTACATGTAGCTTTCTTTTCATTGCGGACCTCTGTATGCTGATGCCCTGTTGCTTTTAGTACCTCTTCTTTGCTTTCTCCACAAGACTTACAAGTGTAGACTTTTAAGCCATCTTCGGTACAGGTTGCTTTTTTGCTTACCTTTCCTTCATCCCATGTGTGGTCTTTCTTTGGAATTGCTTCTGTTTTCGTGTCACCACAAATGCTGCAGGTATAAGTTTTGCTTCCTTCTTCTTTGCAGGTAGCTTCTTTTGTAATTTTTCCATCATTCCACTGATGTTCTGTTTTTGGAATGGATTCTGTCTTTGTCTCTCCACAGTTCTTGCAGGTGTAGGTTTTTGTTCCCTCTTTCTTGCAGGTCGCTGCTTCGGTCACTTTTCCATCATCCCAAGAATGTCCAGTGGCTTTCACTACTGCTCCTTTACTGATCAACTGGCCACAGTCTTTGCAATAAGTATCTCCACTGTAGCCATCTTCTTTGCATGTGGCTTCTTTTTTATTTTTGATTTCTGTATGCTGATGACCAGTCGCAGGAATCGTCTCTACATATGTTTTATCACAGTCTGTATCCGTACAATGATACGTCTTTTCTCCGTTTTCTGTACAAGTTTCTTTCTTCGTGATCGTTCCCTGATCCCAATGGTGGGATGTGACTGGAATACTCTCTGTCTTTGTTTCACCGCAGGTCTTACAGGTATAAGTTTTGATACCCTCTTCTGTTTCTGTTGCTTCTTTGGTAATAACACCATTATCCCATGTGTGACCTAGTTTATTGATCACGGTTCCAGATTCCAGTTTTGTTCCACAATCACTGCAGTAAACATCTCCTGTATACCCATCTTCGGTACATGTAGCTTTCTTTGCGTTTCTTACTTCCTTATGTTGATGTCCGGTAGCAGGAATGACTTCCGTTTTTGTCATATTGCAGACAGTACAGGTATAAGTCTTTTCTCCATCTTCCGTGCAGGTAGCTTCTTTCGTGATTACTCCGTTATCCCAGGAATGTTCTCCTAATGGATTACTTAATGTCACATCTTTTGTCTCTCCACAAACGCTGCACTTATAATGTTGGATTTCTCCAATGGTACATGTAGCAGGT
>OGDN01002926.1_pt1 | contig 19833 bp, 16 predicted proteins | sample 1570271 | NCBI WGS metagenome assembly OGDN01 (sample SAMEA4384481, study PRJEB24528) | human gut metagenome | reverse complement strand
CGAACAGCGAAAGCGGGTAATTACAAGTGCCCCTTGGGCGTGCTGCTTGCGTGAGATAGATGGGAAAAGATGTCGAACGACCGGGTAGTTTGTCACCTTCTTTAGAAAAGTTGTGAATTTGTTTGCTCAACATAGGTGCTCCATATTCCTCTAGTAACGTTTTCCAAGTAACTATTCCCGAGACGAAAAAAGGGGGTTTCTGCAGACTATGTCAGATGCACCTCAACCATCCCAACCTCAACCTCAGCCCCCGCAAGGCACTCCGGTCAACGCTGCGCCCGCGCCTGCTCCTGCGCCCACACCCGCGCAGCCTGCAACGCCCAAGCCGAAGAAGGACCGCAAGAGCGTGAAGACCTTCTTCATCGCATTCGCCGGCGCAGCTGTCGCCTGCGTGCTTGCTCTGGGCATCTTCGCCGCGGTCAATCCGTCGAACAACGGCTATACCATTCAAGAGACCAACTCAGGCATCACCATCAATGCCAATACCGATGATATGTCGCTCGCTGAAGCGGTAGCAGCTAAAACGCTGCCCTCCGTGGTGAACATCAACGTGTATGCCAATACAAGCCAGCAAAGCATGTCGCCGTTCGGTATGTTGGGCGGCCAGTCTGCTACGCAGGAGCTACAGCAGACTTCGCTCGGCTCGGGCGTTGTGCTCACAGCAGATGGCTATATCCTTACGAATAACCACGTGGTCGATGGCGCCGATGCGCTCGAGGTCGTCGCTGAAGGCGAAACCTACGAAGCGAAGATCGTGGGCACCGATCCTTCAAGCGACCTGGCTGTCATCAAGGTCGACGGCGCAACCTTGAAGCCTATCGAGATCGGTAACTCCGCCGAACTCAAGGTGGGCGAGTGGGTCATGGCCGCTGGCAGCCCGTTCGGCATGGAGCAGTCGGTATCTACGGGTATCGTTTCCGCGGTGAACCGTTCTTACGCTGATTCTGAGTCTGGCGCGCTTTATACCAACATGATCCAGACCGATGCGGCCATCAATTCCGGCAATTCCGGTGGCGCGCTCGTGGATGCTGAAGGCAAGCTCATCGGCATCAACACGCTCATCATGTCCACCAGCGGTACGAGCTCTGGTGTAGGCTTCGCGATCCCGGTCGATTATGCGTTCGGCATCGCTGAGCAGCTCATTCAGGGTAAAACGCCCTCTCATGCGCAGCTGGGCGTTTCATTGATTACTGTGAACAACGAGCTTGCGCAGCGCTTTGGCATTCAAGCTACTGAAGGTGCTTACATCAACTCGCTTACTGCCGGGGGCGCCGCTGCCAAAGCGGGCCTGCAGGAAGGCGATGTGATCTTGAAGGTGGATGGCGAATCGATCACAAGCTCTTCCGATCTGGTGCTCGCGATCCGTTCGCATAGCCCTAACGATGAAGTGGACGTAACCTACTTGCGCGATGGCAAGGAAGAAACGACCAAAGTGAAACTTGGCGCTGATACGCAGTAGTACTTGCGCTATCGTTATTGCTTGAGCAACGTGTGGCTCAAGCGCACCTGCCCATCAACCCACTTCGTGGTCATTCCCGTTTGTGAGGAACGGATGAGAAAGAAAGCGGTCTGCTTGGCAGGCCGCTTTCGCTTTTCCTGGGCTTTAGCTGAGCTTCGGTCAATGATCCATCTGCTTTGTTGTTCGTGCTTGGGCAGGCTGCTTTCGTTTGTGGCTCTTTTCGCTCCACTTCGCGAAGCCCCTTGGAAGGGCGCGTCTGCAAGGCCTATCTGGAGCGGCACGCCGCGCGCACCAAAACTCAGAAGAGCATGAGTCGCGATTTTCGTGCGAATTGTGCGCATGCATCGATTTTTCCCTATGCGCTCTGTTGCGCCTGAGCGATGGGGTAATATGGATGAGATATATCCTTCGGGGTATTCCTTCACAAGAAAGGATCTTCATGAACTCGGATTACAAGTACAAACGCGTGCTCCTGAAGCTCTCGGGCGAGGCGCTCATGGGCGAAGAGGGCTACGGCATCGATCCGAAAGTGGTCGAAGAGCTGGCCGTCCAGATCAAAGAGATCGTGAACGACGGCGTGGAGCTTGCGGTCACGGTGGGTGGCGGCAACATCTTCCGCGGTCTGGCCGGTTCGGCGCAGGGCATGGACCGCGCGCACGCAGACTACATTGGCATGCTCGCTACCTGCATGAATGCGCTTGCGCTCCAGGATGCTTTCGAGCGTCACGACATTCCCACGCGCGTTATGAGCGCGATCGAGATGCGCCAGGTCTCGGAACCCTACATCCGCCGCCGCGCTACGCATCATCTGGAAAAGGGCTACGTGGTCATCTTCGCGGCAGGCACGGGCAATCCGTATTTCACCACCGATACCACCGCGGCACTGCGTGCGCTCGAAATCAACGCCGAATGCCTCATGAAGGCAACGAAGGTCGATGGCATCTACGATGCGGATCCGGTTACGCACCCCGATGCGAAGCGCTTCGAGACCATCAGCTACATCGATGTACTCGCGAAGGGCCTGCACGTCATGGACTCCACAGCCACTTCGCTGTGCATGGACAACGACATGCCCATCCTCGTGTTCGACCTCACGGTTCCGGGTAATATCTCGCGCATCCTGAAGGGCGAAGACATCGGCACCACGGTCACCGCGGAAGGCTAGCGGGCTAGCGCACTCCGTTCGCGCTTCGGCGTAAGCCACACGACGCGGAGCGCAGGCATGTGTCAGAAGATCGGCGCGTTCTGCGGCGTTCCGTGGCGTTCTGCAGCAGCATGACCGCGCGAGGCAGCCGGCGAACATGCGCTTCGCCCAAGCCGCCGTACTTGCTTTTCGCGTGCTGCGCCAAAGCATGCGAACGGCACGATGAAGAGCTGCACGATAAAGGCATCGCGCGCGGGCATTTTCGCGCTACAATAACAGAGGTTTGAAATCATAGGGCACAGGCGCTCACGCACGCGCCAGCCAAAAACGCGGCCTTGAGCCGCATACCAGGGGAGGAAGCATGGTAAACGACATCAAAGAGACCGCAAAGAAACGCATGGACGGCGTTATCGATCAGCTGAACACCAACCTTTCGTCGGTTCGCACTGGTCGCGCTAACGCAATGATCCTCGATCGCGTGAAGGCTGAATACTACGGCACGCTCACGCCGGTCAACCAGATGGCGGCCATCAAGACCCCCGATGCCCACACACTCGTCATCGAGCCGTGGGATAAGAGCTCGCTCGGCGCGATCGAAGCGGCTATCATGAACGCCAATCTGGGCGTGAACCCCAATAACGACGGCCAGGTCATTCGCCTGCCGTTCCCTTCGCTCACTGAAGAGCGCCGCAAGGAACTGGCCAAGCAGTGCAAGACCTACGCCGAAGAAGCACGCATCGCCATCCGCAACGCGCGTCGTGATGCGAACACCGAAGTCGAGAAGAGCGTGAAGGAAGACAACCTTCCCGAAGACGAGAAGCGCCGCGCCGAAGAGGAGATCCAGAAGCTCACGGATTCCTATGTCGCTAAGATCGACGACATCCTGAAGAAAAAAGAAGACGAGGTCATGACCGTCTAGCCTTACGTAGGCAGAGTCGTTCGAGGCGCATTCGTCGTATGAGGCAACCGCTGAATTACATCTTCCCCGATCCCCCTGCGGGGCTCGATCCTGCCAAGCTCGACCAGAGCCGCATACCGCGCCATGTTGCCGTTATCATGGACGGGAACGGGCGTTGGGCCAAACAGCGCGCTATGAACCGTCTGAACGGCCACAAAGCGGGCATCAATGCGGTGCGCGAGACTATCCGCTGCGCGAACGATGTGGGCGTGGATTACCTCACCATCTATTCTTTCTCCACGGAAAACTGGAAGCGTCCGCAAGACGAAGTGAACGGGCTCATGAACCTCTTCGCTAAGACCATGCTCGCCGAGCTCGATGGCCTGCATGAAGAAGGTGTGCGCGTGGCCACCATCGGCGATACGAGCGCGCTTCCCGAAAAGACGGCCCGCGCGTTTTCGGATGCATGGGAGAAGACCAAGAACAACACGGGCATGACGCTCGTCATCGCCGTGAACTACGGCTCTCGCGCCGAGATCCTCGAAGCAGCCCAGCGTTCGATCGACGAGGCGCTTGCGGCACTTGCGGAGGGAAAGCAGCCCGAACCGCTCACGGAAGCCGCATTCGAAAGCCGCCTCTATACCGCCGATATTCCCGACCCCGACCTGCTCATCCGCACATCGGGCGAGATGCGCATCTCGAACTTCTTGCTCTGGCAGATCGCCTATACGGAATTCTATTTCACCGACGTGCTCTGGCCAGATTTCGACCGCTATGAATTCTTGCGTGCGTTGCTGTATTACCAGCATCGTGATCGCCGTTTCGGGGCGGTGTAGCACATGCCCACCGAGCGTATCCGCCGTACCTTCACTCATGCCGATGAACAGGGCAACATCGTCGAATCGCGCGAAGAGATCATTATCAAGCGCGAAGAGCACGAAAAGCCCACCCGTGGAAGCCAGTTCAAGCAAAAGGCGCTCGATAAGACCCCTACGAAGCTGAAGAATCCTTCTAACCTACAGGTTCGCGTTCGCACGGGCGCGGTCTACATCACGCTCACGGTGCTCTGCATCATCGCCTCCGATGCAACCACCGCCATCTATCTGGCGGCGCTTTCCGCAATCTGCGCAGGCGAGTTCTACTACATGCTCCGCTCCGATGCGAAGCTTCCCAACGAAGTGCTCGGCATCGTGGCATCTGCTTCGTTTCCGCTGGCCATGTGGCTGTTCGGCATCAATGGCGTGGTGGTCATGGTGTCTCTCTTCATCATCGTGCTACTTGTGTGGTACGTTTTCTGGCTCCATGCGCGCATCGTCGATGTTGCCGTGAGCCTGTTCGGCGCCTTCTATACGGGGCTGCTCATGTCAGCGGCCATGCTCATCCGCATGTCAGTGCCCGATTACTGGGGAGGCGTGCTCATCCTCGGTATCTTCGCGAGCGTGTGGGGCAACGATGCCTTCGCTTATCTTATCGGCTCGAAGTTCGGCAAGCACAAGATGACGCCGCAGGTCTCGCCGAAGAAAACCTGGGAAGGCTTCTTCGCCGGCCTCGTCTTTTCCATGGCGTTCTGGTGCCTGTTCCCGCTCATTCCTGGAGTCGAGATGAACATCGTCCAGTCGCTCGTGTTCGGCGCGATCTGTGGCGTGCTCGGCGTTATCGGCGATCTGGTCGAATCGCGCATCAAGCGCAATGCGGGATTCAAGGATTCGGGCACGATCATGCCTGGTCATGGTGGGTTGCTCGACCGATGCGATTCGCAATTCCTCGTAACGCTCGGCGCTTCGATGTTGCTCATCTTCGGCAATTGCATTCCCTTCACGTTCATCAGTACAGGCGTGCTCTTCTAAGTTTTGTGCGCGCTTTTGCTCTTCATCTTCCCTTCGGTTCCTGTTTTTGGAGGTTCTCATGGCTGACAGGCAAGCAGATATTTCCGCGCGCCCGAAACGCGTCTGCGTGCTCGGGTCTACCGGTTCAATCGGCACGCAGACCCTCGATGTAGCACGCCGCCATCCTGAATTCGTGAAGATCGTGGCGCTCAGTGCGAATACGCAGGCAGAGCTTCTGCTCGAACAAGCACGGGAGTTTTCGGTCGAGCATGTGGTGCTTGCGAACGCTGAGATAGCTGATGCTTGGCGCGCACGGTTCGTTGAGATCGGTGCCACGCTCCACGCAGGTCCTGAGGCTATCGTTGAGCTGTGCAACCTTCCCGAGGTCGATATGGTGGTGAATTCCCTGGTGGGAGCCGCTGGCATGCAGGCGAGCTACGCAACGCTCGTGGCTGGCAAGCAGCTTGCGCTGGCCAACAAGGAGTCGCTCGTGGTGGGTGGCGATGTGCTCATGCCGCTCTCCACGCACGAAACGCTCTTGCCCATCGATTCCGAACACGGTGCTATTTATCAGTGTTTGTTAGGTGAAGACCCTGCTGAGGTCACGCGCTTATGGGTCACCGCTTCGGGTGGGCCCTTCCGCGGGAAGAAGGCGGCCGACCTTCAAAATATCACGGTTGAGCAGGCGCTCAGCCATCCCACGTGGAACATGGGGCGCAAGATCTCGATCGATTCTTCCACGCTCATGAATAAAGGCCTCGAAGTGATCGAGGCGCATCATCTCTTCGCCATGCCCTACGATAAGATCGCTGTTGTGGTACAGCCGCAGAGCGCGATCCATTCCATGGTCGAATTCACCGATGGGTCCGTGAAGGCGCATCTTGGCACTACTGACATGCGCATCCCGATCCAGTTCGCGCTCAGCTACCCTGCGCGCTGGTCGGCGCCGGTCGAGCCGCTCGATTTCCGTACGCTCGGTTCGCTCGAGTTCGAGGCACCCGATTTGGAAACATTCCGCTGCCTAGCGCTTGCGATCGAGGCAGGCACTACCGGTGGCACACTTCCAGCGGTCATGAATGCGGCGAACGAGGTGGCGGTCGCAGCGTTCCTTGATGAGCAGATTCCCTATCTCGGTATCGCTGAACTGGTCGAACGCGCCATGAACCATGCCGTGCGCGAGGGAAGTGTGCAGGCTGCTACGAGCATCGATCAATTGCTCGCCATCGATGCTGAAACCCGCGTTTATGCACATGAGTTGGTTAAAACCTGGTGACTTTGCCAAAGAAATCAAGGCTGTAACAGCGAGAGGGTTTTCATCGGATGGATACCACCGAGCGTGCTCTCTCGATGCGTCGCTCATTCGAGCTAAGTTTCGCGATCGTTGTCGCGAAACTGGATCTCTCATATTTGCTTTGGCTTACCCTCGTTCGCGCGCCCGCTGATATCCATCTGCGAAAGATCATACGAGTAGAGCCGCAAAAGCCCACCGCGTGAGCATATTGCGAAAATCTGCTCGCTTTGAAAGGGCGGCGCTCTTCACCCTTCTATAATAGAGATATGGACATTCTACTCACGATTCTCATAGCTACGCTCGTGCTCGGCTTTCTGGTATTCATCCATGAAGGCGGGCACTTTCTCGCTGCGCGTGCGTTCGGCGTGCGCGTGAGCGAGTTCATGATCGGCCTTCCTGGTCCCAGCATCGGCGTTACCTGGAAGGGTACGCGGTTCGGTGTTACTGCTGTGCCACTGGGCGGGTATGCGGCGGTCTGCGGCATGGGAACAGGCACGCCCAGCCCGCACCTGAAAGCAGTGCTCGGCTATATGTATGCGCACGGCACGGCCGATATGGAAGATGTGGCCGATGCGCTCGGCATCACCGACGATGAGGCCTATCAGGCGCTCGAAGAGCTCACCGAATGGGGCAGCCTCAAGCGTCCCACACGCAAGGATAAGCTCAACACCTATCGTACACCCGCATGTCTTACCGATGGCGTTAAGCACGCCGAAGGAGCGCCTCGTGAAGTGGCGAATCTCGATGAATTCTTTGCCTCGGAGCAGAAGCAGCAATACTGCATGCTGCCGTTCTGGAAGCGTATTACGATCCTGCTGGCGGGTCCGTTCATGAACTTGCTCTACGCCATGATCGTGTTCGTTGTCATCTATTCGATCATCGGTGTGGACGTGCAGATGCAAAGTGGCGAAGTGGTCCACTATGTGCTTGCGCCGTTTGATGCTATCGTGGCTGGGTTCAAGTACATTGGCATGGTGGCGGTAGCTATCTTAGGCCTGTTCAACCCTGCGACGGCGGCCGATACCGTTGCGAACTCCACGTCCATCGTGGGCATCGCGGTCCTTTCGAAAACGGCCTTCGAAGCGGGCTTCATCAGCTTGCTCTCTTTTTCGGCGGTCATCTCGGTCTCGCTCGGTCTTGCGAACCTGCTGCCCATTCCGCCGCTCGATGGTGGACGCTTCGTGATCGAGATCTACCAGAAGATCCGTCGGAAGAATATCTCTATCCGCGCGCTGAACTACCTGAGCATCGGCGGAATGTGCCTGTTCATGGCCTTCTTCGTGTTCATGCTCAATCAAGATGTGCAGCGGTTCATCTTCGGGAATTGGGGCTAGGAGTGCGACGTGCTGCCTAATGAAGTAACGCATCAGGTCATGGTGGGCAACGTGCCTGTTGGTGGGGGAGCGCCTTGCGCCGTGCAATCCATGCTCAACCTCCCGCTTTCGGAAGTGGAAGAGAACCTCGCGCAGATCGAGCGTGTAGCACAGGCAGGCTGCGACATCATCCGCATCGCTATCCCTCACGCCTCCGATCTCGATTTCTTCGAACAGATATGCGCGCGCTCCGTGCTTCCCGTGGTGGCCGATATCCATTTCAGTGCCGATCTTGCCATCGAGGCGGCACGCCGTGGCGCAGCGAAACTGCGCATCAACCCGGGCAATATCGGCGGACTCGAGGCTACCATCCCGGTGCTCGAAGCGGCAAAAGAGGCAGGCATCCCCATCCGTATCGGTGTGAACGCTGGTTCGCTCGATGCGCATCTGCGCGACAACGCAGCGCTTTCGCTCCCGCAAAAGCTGGCGCGTTCGGCTCGCGAATACGTCGAGTTCTGCGAGGCGCAAGGCTTCACCGATCTGGTGGTCTCTGCCAAGGCGCACGACGTTCCTACTACGGTCGAAACCTATCGCATCATCTCGCGCGAACTGCCGCATATTCCGCTGCACATTGGGGTCACTGAGGCAGGCACGCTCTTCCAAGGACTCATAAAATCTGCTTCTGGTCTGGGAATACTGCTCGAACAGGGCATTGGTGACACCATGCGCATCTCTCTGACTGATGACCCTGTCGAAGAGGTGAAGGCTGCCTGGATGCTCCTTGGCGCGCTCGGGCTGCGCTTCCGTTACCCGGAGTTGATCAGCTGTCCCACGTGCGGACGCGCTAAAGTAGATCTCATAGCACTTGCCAAGCAAGTTGAAGAGCGCCTTGCCAGTGTGCCACAGCCGCTGCGCGTAGCCGTGATGGGCTGCGTGGTGAATGGCCCTGGTGAAGCGAAGGATGCCGATATCGGCGTTGCGTGCGGCGATGGCCAGGGTGTCATCTTCGCAGGCGGAGAAGTGATCAAGAAAGTACCTGAAGCGCATATCGTCGATGCTCTCTTCGACGAGATCGCGAACTTGATAAACAATGCCTGAACAGGATAAACGATAGGAGAGAAGGTTATGAGCGAAATCCTCTATATGAGCAATCTCTATGTTCCCACGCTTAAGGAAGATCCGGCCGATGCCGAGATCGCCTCGCATAAGCTCCTCATGCGCGCGGGCATGATCCGCAAGGTGGCTTCTGGCATCTACGCATTTTTGCCGCTCGGCATGCGTGTGCTGCAGAAGGTGGAGAATATCGTGCGCGAAGAGATGAACGCCACGGGTGCTCAGGAGATCCTCATGCCAGCGCTCCAGCCTGCTGAACTCTGGCTCGAATCGGGCCGCTGGGACGATTATGGCCCCGAACTCATGCGTATGAACGACCGTCACGATCACGGCTTTTGCCTCGGTCCCACGCACGAAGAGCTCATCACTGCGCTCGTGCGCAACGAACTACGTTCCTATCGCCAGCTTCCCACCACGCTCTATCAGATTCAGACGAAGTATCGCGACGAGATTCGTCCGCGCTTCGGGTTGTTGCGTAGCCGCGAGTTCATCATGAAGGATGCCTATAGCTTCCACTCAAGCGTTGAATCGCTCCAGGAAACGTATGACCAGATGAGCGAGGCGTATGGTACGATCTGCGAACGCTGCGGGCTCGATTATCGCCCGGTCGAGGCCGATTCTGGCCAGATCGGCGGCAAGGTTACCACGGAATTCATGGCGCTCGCCGATGCGGGCGAGGCGGAGCTCGTCTACTGCCCGAACTGCGATTATGCGGCGAATACCGAAGTGGCTGAGTGCATCACGCAACCGCTCGAGTACGATGTCGCCGCTATGGAGAAGATCTCCACGCCTGGTGTTACCACTATCGCAGCGCTGGCCGAATTCCTTGGCATCGATGAGGCTGCGACCGTGAAAGCGCTCGTAGGCAAGGATGAAAAAGGCCAGGTTATCGCGGTATTCATCCCGGGAGATCACGAGCTCAACGAGATCAAGATCGATCGTGTTTTCGCTGGCTTCCAGCTGTTGGACGATCGTGAACTCGAGGCCACCGGCCTCCCCAAGGGCTCGATCGGTCCCGTTGGGGTACCCGAGGGCATCATCGTTGCCGCTGATCAGAATCTTGAGAAGATTGCTCGCTGGGTGGTGGGTGCCAACGAAGATGGCTTCCACTATGTGGGCGCGGCACAAGGCGAAGACTTCAAGGTAGATGTCTGGGCCGATCTTTCCACGGCGAAAGCAGGCGATATCTGCCCCAACTGCGGCACGCCGCTCGAAGAAGCGCGTGGTATCGAGGTTTCGCAGGTCTTCCAGCTTGGCGATAAGTATTCCAAAGCGCTCGGCGCGGTCTATTCTGCAGAAGATGGTTCCGACCAGCCCTTCATCATGGGTTGCTATGGCGTGGGCATCACCCGTACGCTCGCTGCGGTAGTCGAGCAGCATAACGATGAGTACGGCATCAAGTGGCCGGCTTCTGTTGCGCCAGCTCATCTCTGCATCATTCCGCTTACGGTGGGCGACGATGAGGTCTATCCAGCTGCGCTTCGTCTGGCACAAACGCTGAAAGAGAGCTTCCCCAAGCTCGAGATCGTTATCGATGATCGCAAAGAGCGTCCGGGCGTGAAGTTCGCCGACGCGGATCTGATCGGCTGGCCCACCCAGGTTGTGGTAGGCAAGCGCGGTTTGGCAGAAGGAAAAGTCGAGGTCAAGCGTCGTGCAACGGGCGAGAAGTTCGATGTGAGCTTCGATTCGCTTGCTGATAGCCTTTCGTTCTTGAACCGCTATAAGCAGACCTATATTGGTCGTGGCCCTATTGTCCAGTAATACCCCGCAGACAAAGAAGCCCGAGCTGCTGGCTCCCGCTGGCGGGTTCGAGCAGCTGCGTTACGCGCTCTATTTCGGTGCCGATGCGGTGTATCTTGCTTGCGATAAGTTCGGTTTGCGCCAACGTGCGCAGAATTTCTCGCTCGCCGACATGCCCCGTGCGGTCCAGATGGCGCACGATGCCGGCGCAAAGGTCTATGTGACGCTCAACGCTTATTTGCACGATGAAGACTTGAGCGATCTCCCCGAGTATTTGGCAGCTCTAGCTGCTGCGGGGGTCGATGCGTTCATCGTGAGCGATTTGGGGGTGTTCGCCCTTGCGCGCGAGCATGCCCTGCAGGTTGATCTGCACGTTTCTACCCAAGCATCTGTTTCAAACGTGGAGGCGGCGCGCATGTGGCATCGTCTTGGTGCGAAACGTATCGTTACCGCACGTGAGATGTCGCTTGCAGAGATCGCGCAGCTCAAAGCAGAGTTGCCCGATGTCGAGGTGGAAGTGTTCGTGCAGGGCGCCATGTGCATGGCCATCTCTGGGCGCTGTCTCATCAGCGATTATCTTACGGGGCGCAGCGCGAACCAAGGAAACTGCGTGCAGCCCTGCCGCTGGAGCTACCACTTGGAAGAGCAGACTCGTCCAGGCGAGCTTTTCCCTATTGAAGAGGACGAGCGCGGCACCTACATCATGAACTCCAAGGACCTGAATATGCTCACTCACCTCGATGAGCTTATTGCAGCTGGGGTGGATTCCATCAAGATCGAAGGGCGCGTGAAGAAAGCGTTCTACGTGGCCACGGTGGTGAACGCTTACCGCCAGGTGCTCGACGGGGGAGATCCTGCGCAGTGGGGAAGTGAGCTCGAGCGCATTTCGCACAGGCCCTATTCGACGGGCTTCTTCTACGGCGACGCACAGCAGTCGTTTGAAGATGATATCTATGTGCAGCTCTACGATTGGGTGGCCGAAGTGGTCGAGTCGCGTCCGATCGAAGCGACCGCAACGGGAAACGATCTCGATCTTACCCAGGGAATGTGGCAGACCATCGTGTATTGCCGCAATCGTTTCTACGAGGGAGATACACTCGAATTGCTCAGCCCGCATCGCGAAGTAACGCCGGTGTTAGTGGTTGGGCTCGAAGAGGTTTTTCCGGCAGTGGATGCCCGCGATGATGAAGGCCTCGATAACCCTGAGTCAAAAGATGCTTCAGCTTCGAAGCAGAGTGAGCGTTGCTTCGACTCGAATGCGGGAGCGGTGGCTATCGCCAATACCACTCCGGTTGAGGTTGCCAATAAGGCGATGGGCGCCTATGCCTTCATCACTCCCATGCCGCTCCATCGCTATGACATCTTGCGCGCGAAGCGACGCGATCCCTCCAAGAAGAACTAATTGCTCCAACGCTTTGCGCGTGCGCTGCTTTTTGATCAACCGATCATTCCTTGCGAGCAAGCGCGCTCGAGTCTTTTGCATCTCCTAAGGCAAGCGAGTCCACGGCGCTGAAGCTTGCGCGTGAGAGCGGTTGACTCTTTCGCATTTCCTTAAGCAAGCGGCAAGCATTGACGAAGCTTGCGAGTAAAGGGCGTTGAATCTTTCGTGGCTCTAGCGATGACAGTGTGTCTTACATTCGTGCTATCTTTTCGCTCGTTCTTCAATCCGCCTTGCGAGCATCCTTTGCTCGGTCACGCGATCTGATTCCGCTCAGGCGTCAGTGTCTGAAATCGACGCTCCGGTTTTCCCGAAAAAGTGCGAAGTGTTCCGCTTGTGCTCTTGTCAGGACAGGCGTGTATGCCAACTGTCCAACATGAAAGATCGCGCAAATTTTCGGCGCAATCGATCAAATGTTCGCATTTTGCCAGGGTCGATCCAAAGTTTGTCAAAAAAAGTTCCGTTTTCTTCTAAAACTGACCCATTTTGAGTCCATTTTAGGGTGCTAACACCCCCGAAAATCCTCCTCTTCTCACTGGTGATGCGAGGGGGCGGAGAGGGGCTGCAGCAGGGGTTCAAAATGCGGATTTTCCTGCACGCTAAAACAGGTGAAAGCATGAGCATAGCATGAGATAACATACCTGATAAAAGCCCAGAAATGCCGAATCACGAACGACCATGCTCAACCCTTGGATTCGCGGGATTTGAAGTCCGTTTTAGCGCGTGATAGCACCATCTTTCACCAAGGGATCTGAGCCAAAATGGGGTGCTATCATCATGTGATTTTCGAGCTCCAAAATTCGTCCGATTTGACCGAAAAATTATTCACCATGGGTAACTTTTGGCAAAAAATTTACTTAGACCGTCAAAGTTTTTGTGAGCCTTCTCAAAAAATGTGAAGAAGTCGAAGATTCGTAACAAATAAGTTAACTAATGTGAACAAATTTTCGGATTTTGAATAAGAGACAAAAGTTTTCTTATTTTTTGAGGGTTTTGGCAAAAACGCCCAAAATCGCCCTTCCTGCGTCTTTCGAGGGTGAAAGCAGGGTGAGAAGAGGGCTTTTCTTACGATACGAACAGGAGCTGACGAACGAATACCCAGTTCAAACGCGAAAAGAAAAATATGGATTTTCGAAAAATAATTTCAGGAACCAACGCGAAAACGGCCAAAAATGGCCATTTTTGGCCACTCTTCAGCGGTTGCAGAGCACGTTTGATCCAAGGCAGCTTTCGGATGCCATTTTGAGCGCGTTTCTGACCCCAATTTCGGACGGAATTTGCCCCTTTTTGGGTGTCCTAATACCCCCGAATCGCAATCGGGGTCTTAGACGGCTTCTCAGCGCTTCGGCGTCTTTTTTTGAGCCATCCGAATGGATAAGGAAAGTCGGAAGAGGGGCGAACAAGGCTTCATGCCCTGGATCGGCCTTGGGATCGTCGAATGGAACCCTTGCTGCTATGGTTTGCTCCCTTCTCTCTATCCCGGATACGGTATGTTCCTTTCTTTCGCTATTCCAGATGCACGATTGGCCTTATGTCTTGGGTGTATTGTGGACCTACCGTGCGCTACGGTATCTGCATTTCGAATCTACCAGGCATTTCTCTGTTCGTGAAATTTTCGAATAAGCTTGTGGATACTGTGTAACACCGCTGTGTTCTTTGCTAAGATAGGCTCATAGGACCTGAAAGGAGATTTCATGGGAAGAAAAGCTGAAGAAGCGCTTGACCTGGCAAATGTTGACGATCTGGTCGCATATCTGCGTGAGGCACACTCAGCTTATATGCAAACGGGCGCTGAAACGTACTACCTTACGAACGCTAATGATCTGTACTGGCGTGCACAGGACACGAACCAGCTGAACGAAAAGGACCATTTCATCGACTGCAGCGAGCTTGTTCCAACGCTCAATGAGTTCGTTGACCTGCCCTTTATCGAGGGCGAGTCCATTCGCGACGTGTTCGATACGTCGTCTTTTTACGCCTCGATCAAAATTGAAGGGCAGGGCACTCCTGTTCCTGTGATATAATCAATCGCGCTTTAAGGGGCATTAGCTCAGCTGGGAGAGCGCATGGCTGGCAGCCATGAGGTCAGGGGTTCGATCCCCCTATGCTCCACCAAATTAAACAAGGCCATCCACAATGGATGGCCTTTTTATTGGTTGACCTGCGCGGATCGAACCCCGTGAGGGCACAACAGTCCAGTGGACTGTTGTGTGAGGAGGGCGCAAGCCCGACGTAGGGAAGCGTGCCGTAAGGCACGATTCGTCGATCCCCCTATGCTCCACCACTTAGATCACGACCATCCATCCGGGTGGTCGTTTTTTATTGGTTGACCTGCGATTCCGCACGAAGGCGCGGCACACGGCGCGGACATTGCACACCTCCCGTACAGAGCCTCTTCCGCCATAAAAAACCAGTTCAACAGTGAAAATGGGTCGCGTTAAGACGTTGTCCTCTCGCCTCGCGCTGGCGCAGGGGCATAACAACAAGAGGGGATCATATACCGCGCTCGGCTCTGACCAGGCATTGCGCGGTGGTCTTTTGCCTGTGTGAAGGTGTGTTTTCGCGCTCCTGCCAGATGAAGAGGGGAGATATGAAGATAATTGTGGAGATTTTCTCCACAATTCCCTCAAACAGCGCCCTCAAGCACCCCTGAAATGAGCTTATCTTGCGAAAAATAGCGTCTATCGAGCTTCTTCCGCGCCCTGCCGCGCAAAAATTTTGAAAGCGCGCAACCCTAGTTCATCGGGTAAAAATGCGCAATCCAGGGCGAAAATCGCTCTGCAAGCCCGTTGCTTTCTCGTTACCAATCCGTTAGAATATCTATGGTTTGGGACTACTCTACCCATTTTCGGGCTAGCAACCCCAAAAACCCGCTTGATGTGCTCAAGCGTGCTACTTCAAAAACTAAACCTCATCAGGGGTTTTACATTCAAAAGGCACATGGCAAATGTCCTACGAATCCTCACCGCCATGCTCGCCAATCCCAGGTAACTGAGGCAGATCTCGTCAAAGATCGCCTTTGCAGATAAACGGTTCGAGAGAAGAAGGATCCTCGGAACCTCCCTCCACCTCCTGTCTGAGCAGGAAAAACAGGTGGGGCGCGGGGAAGACGATCCGCCCAAGGTCGAAAAAGAGGGAATCAAAATGAAGACCATGGCTAGAAAGAGATTGAGCGGTCTCATAAGACTGAGCCTCGCGTTCATCGTGGCTCTTACGCTCGCTGCGCCGTATACCAGCGCAGCCGCCTATGCAAACGAATTGATCACGAACACGCTCCGTAACACGGACATTGATCTCGTTGCATACTCCTCTGACGCCAAGGCTTCGCTTTCCCTCGACGAAGCTAAGGCAGCTCTCGATTCCGCGAACCAGAACAAGGCAGATGCCGCCGCAAGCAAAGATGAAGCTCAGAAAGCGCTTGATGAGGCAACTGCTCAATATAACGAGGCTGAATCAGCGCACTCTGATGCAGCGCAAGCCGCGAATGCCGCAAAGGCAGAAGCGGACAAGGCAGTTGGCGATGCCATAAGTGCGAAGGAAGCTGAGGTCGCTGCGGCCGAAGCTCGTTATCAGGAGACGTACGACGCTCTTGTTGCAGCACAGAAGAACGAAAAGGAAGCCCGAGATAACCTCAAGAAAGCCCAGACGGACTATCAGGCTGCTCGTGGCGAGTTCGACTCTGCTGTCAAAGACGCGAACGACTACGGACTCTCGCAAAGCGTCTCTGATCTCACCCAAGCTGAGAAGGAATACAACGCAGCTGCGCTCAAACACAGCGAACTCTTGGATGCTTATGAAGCTGCAACCAAAGAACGCGATAAGGCTAAGACCGCATACGACAGCGCATCTTCTAAAGTGACCTCTGCAGAGTCAGCGGTCACTTCGGCTACTACTAAGGTCGCTCAAGCCAAGGAGGCTCTTGATGCAGCCCAGGCACGTCTGGATGCTGCTGCTGGAGCAGACGATGCTGAACGAGAGCGCCTGCAAGGCCTCGTGAACGATGCACGCACTAATCTGTCCGCCGCCCAGAGCCAAAGAAGCACGGCTCAGAGCAGTCTTGATTCTGCTCGCTCAGCGCAGGCAAGCGCTCAGACGGCCTATGACAATGCGGTTGCCGCCCTTGAAGCCGCCAAGAAGGCAGCAGAAGGTGCCGGCGCGGATCTCGATGCACTTAAGCAAGCGGCAGACGCTGCAAAGGAAAAATCCGATCAAGCTGAATCCGATTACAACAATGCAGCGGCAAACGTTGGCAATCCGGGCTCTTACGCAGAGGCTGAAGCAGCCCTGACGCAAGCCCAGCAAGAGTACGCAGCTGCTCAGCAAAACACTCAATCTGCATTGCAAGAATGGAACGATGCGAAAGATGCGCTAGCAGCTATCAAGGGAGATAGCGGTACAGATCCGGGTGAGGTAACCGACCCTGAGCTAGCAGGTGGTGGCGATCCTTCCGAGCTAGATAGCAGCGATGCTAGCAGCTCCGAGATCGGCCCCGCAGCGACGGAGCAAGAGATCGCAGATGCTGAGCAACGAGTTACCAATGCGGAAGCGGATTACAACTCCAAAGTTCAAATCGAAAACGAAAAATTAATCGCGCGTAATGAAGCTCAAACTAGGTTTGATAATGCTTCGAGCATTAAGAGTCTCGAGGACGCCAAGAATGCTGCTGCCGCAGAATACCAGGCTGCATATCAGGCATACCAGAATGCTCTGAACGGCTCTTCTTCAGTCGACCTGAGCTCTTACGAGCAGGCTGTTCGCGATGCAGAGGCTGACCTGAACACAGCGTCTGGCGAGGTTACTTCCCTTGAGAATCAGATCGCAGTGATGGACAAGAACATCTCTTCGCTTGAGGTTGCACTTGAGCAAGCTCAGAACAACCTCGACAATTTTGGTGGTTCTGATCACTCTGTTCTGGAGCAGGCTGTTGCTGATTGCAATGCAGAATGGGTTGCCGCACAGGCTGAACTCGATCAGGCAAACGCAGATCTTGCTGCTGCTCAGGGCGAGAAGACTCAGGCTGAGGAACTCTATCGCGCTAAGAACACCGCGGTTGAGACTGCGCTTCGCGAAGAGAATACCTTCCGTGATGGCGAGCTTGCACGCGCGAACGAAGCGAAGAAGAATGCAACCACTGCATATACTAATGCTGTGAATGCGCTCGACAATCAAACCGCTCGCAACATCAAGGCTCTGAAGAACAAAGCTGATGCACTTGATAAAGAAGTTATCAGGTATCAGGCGGCTATTCCGGGTCTTGGCGTGAAGATCGAAGAAGCAAACACGATCTTCAGCGAAGCAGGTCAGCAGCTTCAGTACGCAGAGGCTGGTCTTGAGCGCGCAAAGGCGCTCAACATCGAGGATGTCATCAATGAGCCATTTGGTGAAGGCCATGAGTTCTTCGCGCTCAACGAATTCGCCAACAACCTGGCTGCTGCTCGTGAGCAGGAAAAGCCTCTTGCCGAGAATCACGAAGCAGCTCGTATGAATCTTGAGAATGCACGCAATAGCTTCGCAACGGCAAGCGCTGAGCTCGATCGCACCACTGCAGAAGCAGCTGCTGCTCAGAAAGTCTATGACGATCTTCTCGCTCAGCAGGACAATAACGGTGGTTCGAAGGATCCCGATGTCTACACGCCAGGCAAGAAGCCCACTGCTAAGCCAGCTACTTCTAATGGCAAAGCAACCGTTCGCACTGCAGATGACAAGACTCCCGCCAAGGATGAGGCAATAGCTGAGCAGTCCGATGAGCAAACTGCTGAAGAGGCAGTAGTCACCGTAAGCCAGGAGCAGCGCACTCCGGCTCAGCCCAAAGCATGGACGCTCTTCGGTATCGATCCTCTGATCGTCGGTATCGTTGGTGCTGCGATCTTGGTAGCAGCTGCCGCTGCTATTGCTGCAGCAGTCATCCGTCATCGCCGTAACACTGTTGCTGAAGTTGTTGAGTCTGACGAATAAAGATCGACCACAATAGATCTTGAATGAACGGCCGCCCTTCGGGGTGGTCGTTTTGTTTTGTGCAGACGTTTCACGGTATCATTACTTGATAGCGAATCGCGATTCGATCGCAGAGGAGTCTCGTGATGAAAACAAAAGCTGAAGAACGCTGGGAGCAGATGCAGCAACTTCTTGCGCGTGAAGCTGCGGGTCATGATGGTCCGATCAAGATCTCTTCTCAGCGCACCCTTTTCGGTATCAAGAGCCATGTCGAAGAAGTGGTCGAAAAGATCGCTTCTGAAGACACTCAGAAATGCATGGACAAACTCACGGAAAAGAAAAGCAGCTCTCCAGAAGAGCACCGCGAAAGCTAGTTGAACCCCTCTATATATATTAGTAAGAAGAAAGGAAGCACTATGAGCGAAGTTCGCAACGAAATGATGAAACGTATTCTCTCTGGCAAGATCGTGCAGGCACCGACTGCTTGCTACAAAGCGGAACCAAACGGCATGGTTTCCGATGAGCTGATCGAGTTCTACACCCCTCGCGCTGAAAACCCCGTGCTCGATATGATCATCGTTGAGCATAGCTTTGTTACGCCGCGCGGACAGGCATCGCCACGTCAGATTTCGTTGGCAACTCCCGATGTGGTCGAAGGACTTTCTCGTCTTGCGAGTCTTATCAAGGATAATGGTAAGGTCGCGTTCATTCAGCTCGCTCATGCAGGCGGCACAGCATATCGCAAGGTTACCCGCTTGGTTCCATGGGCGCCGAGCAGCATGATCATCGGCGAAGCTGCGACTGGACTGGGTGACCCCATTCCTTGCGCAGAGATGACCAAGGCAGATATCGAACTTACGATCCAGCAGTTTGCGGATGCAGCGGTGCGCGCGGTGCAAGCGGGCTTCGATGGTGTCGAGATCCATGCCGCGCACGCCTATCTCTTGAATGAGTTCTTCAGTCCGCTCACCAACCATCGCACTGATGAATATGGCGGATCGATCGAGAACCGCGTTCGTATCCACTGCGAAGTTGCTAAAGCAGTGCGCGTAGCGGTTGGTCCTGATGTGCCGATCTCGATGCGCTTCGGTGGGTGCGACTACAAAGAAGGCGGCAACACGATCGAAGATGCGGTCGAGGCGGCGAAGATCATCGCAGCGAATACCGATATCGATATCCTGAACGTCTCAGGCGGCATGTGCTATTACAAGCGACCCGGCCATAAAGAGCCAGGCTATTTTGCGGAGATGACCACAGCGGTCAAGCAAGCAGTCGATCTGCCGGTCATCGTTACGGGTGGCGTGCGCACGCTCGAAGATGTTGATACGCTTCTTGCTGAAGGGGCAGGCGATCTGGTAGGCGTTTCGCGCGCCATCTTCAAGAACCCTGCCTGGCCCACACCCGCCGAGTAGACCCAAAAGGTGACAAACTACCCGGTCGTTCGACACCTTTTTTGCTTCGATCAGTGGAGAGGGCAAGACACGAGGTTCCCCGCTCGTTGCCACAAGGGGCTTACGCCTGAGGGGTGGTTGAGGCGATCGGCGAAGCCTGCGAGGTACAAAGTGACCCGCTTGCCTGTTCGCGAATCTTGTAAACAGATTCGCTCATGCGCCGCTCCTTTTCTCGGGTTTTATTAATGACTATAGTGTCGGAAAAGAGTCACTTTGCTACCTCACT
>OGDN01002924.1_pt1 | contig 19857 bp, 12 predicted proteins | sample 1570271 | NCBI WGS metagenome assembly OGDN01 (sample SAMEA4384481, study PRJEB24528) | human gut metagenome | reverse complement strand
CAGGAAATCTGTGGAAAAGGCTTGTTTATCCTGTTCCGTTTTACATCATCATATTTTTCCTTATCGAGAACTTGACTATGGCCATATCCTGAATGGTGTCTACCGGCAGGTCCATAGGCTCATGATGCGGATTGTAGCTTACGAGTTTGACATATCCTTCTTTCTCTGACCGGTTGACGTATTTCACCGTCAGATACTGGTCGCCGTCGAGGTGAAACGCTACAATATACATTTCTCCGTAAATCACATTGCTGAAGTTGTTGATCCCCTTGAATCCGATGATGTCTCCTGACTTAAGAATGGGATACATACTGTCTCCGTTGACAAAGATAGCGCCATCGCACGCGGGTATGCTCGGAATCAGTATCTTACCCAGTGCATATTGCCGTTTGTCAGAAAGCAGCGTCCTCAAATTGGCTGCTGCTGTGATATCATAGAGTGTCACGCTCCGATCGTCTATGGCTTCTGTAGTTTTTGAATTGTGAATCGTTTCCACTTCTCCCCGTATTTGTCCGTTGTCAAAAACCTTCGGGTTGTGCGCCGGATGTCCTTTTCCGGTCAACAGCCAATTGTAATCTATATGATACAGTTTGCCTAGCAATAACGGAAAGTCTATACTGTTTCGTGCACACCAATTAGAAAGTGTAGTTCTGGCTACTCCTAAGTATGATGCAAGTTCGCTGTCCCGTTTCAGGTTCAATGCTATTTTTGCCCGCTTTACGATTTCCGGCACATTTAGCAGTGTATCCGTTTGTTTCTCATTCATGTTTTTGTTTATTATTTTATTTGTTAATATTTATTCTTGTGTTACTGCCTCATATACAGTCTTTTGCAAAATAATTCAGCGTTAATATCTAAAATTAATTGTTTTATATATGCGACTTTCTTTATCTTTGTGGTATTCAAAATGAGTATTTTGTTTCAAAAGTAGGAATAAAAATTAGATAAACCATGAGAAAACGAGAAAAAGATGCGAAAGACTCTCCAAAATCGCATTCTCCTCCATGCAAAAAGGAGTCTGTCAGCTGTTAATAGCTGACTTGTCAGGAGTTAATAGTTGTCATATTGGATATTAATAACTGACATGATAATTGTTAACATCTGGCAGCCGGATTGCTGGTAGTCATTGTGCTGGATGTGAACTTCTTGCATGCAGGCTCCCTTGCCTTTCATCTGAAAACATATCAATTACATCAAAAGAATAACCAAAATGGAAACATTACAAAAACAAACACTTTACGCTTGCGGCTGTTGCAAACAGACGCTTCCTTCAGACGCATTTTACGTAGATAAGAGAACCGGTCTCCCTGGCAATTATTGCAAGGAGTGCCGCAAGTCCGCCAGTCGGAAGCACCGGAAGGCTGAAAAACGCACGCTGGTGCGTGAAGATCGTGAACCCTATCCTGTTATCACCTCTACGAAAGATCCCGAGCTCCGTCGGAAACTTATTTTGTCTGCTTTGCAGACCGTAAGGGCAAGTATCAAACAAAAAAAGCAGAAGCTTTGTGAAGTGGAAACTGAACTGGATGATTAACAAAATGAAAAAAGAACTGATAAACTATTCATAAAAATAATACAACTATGGGAAGAATAAAACAAGGACTGGACTATTTTCCGTTAAGTACCGATTTCATGCACGACCGTATTGTTCGTCGTGTCATGAAGCGTGAGGGGGATTCCGCTTTCACCGTTTTGATTTATATAATGTCTTATATTTATTCGGGTGAGGGTTATTATGTCCGCGCCGATAATGATTTTTGTGACGAACTTTCCGACCAGCTTTTCAATACGGACAACGATACTGTTCATCGTGTTATCCATTTATTTCTCGAATACGGGCTTTTTGACTCGGCACTTTATGAGCGTTATAGCATTCTGACTTCCGCGGATGTTCAGCGACAGTATCTTTTCATCACCAAACGCCGTAGTCAGCACAATGTCTGTCCGGATTATTGTTTGTTGGCGGAAGAGAAAGCAACAGATGGGGTGTCGGATACGGTAGCCGAAACAGGAGAGAATGTTACAGTATCTCCGGATATTGTAACGGTATCCCGGAATGCTGCAACAAAAACAGCTCTCATAAAAAGAAAAGAAAAAGAAAAGAAAGAAAACATCCTCCCTAACCCTCCTTTCGTAAAAGGAGGGGATGAAGAAGAGGGGAGTGAAGGAGAGGAAGGAACTGAAGAAACCGGGGGCGGGATGAGAGAGGAATACGATCAAAGACCTGCCAGAAAAAAGCAAAGTCTGACACAGGAAGATATTGACCGGATGAAGGCTCCTTCGGACGGATGTGCCCGTAACTTTTCAGGCCTGCTGGAGAACCTCCGGCTTTTTCATGTTCCTCCTGCGGAACAATATGCTATTGTGAGGAAAAGTAATTACGGTGAAATTGGTAGTGATATTTGGAAAGGTTTTAGCGTCATTCGTGGAAGCGGAGGAAAGATTAAACTGCCTGGACATTATTTGTTGAGTGTGCTGAATAAATAGGTTGATGACGTAATATATTGTATATCAATGTGCTATTCTTTGTTTTGTATATTAACGAATTTATGAACGCACATTTTTGAAATCGCTTGTATAGCCGGGAATAAGCTTTTATATTTGCAGTGTCAATAAGCTTAACGACAAAAACTAATAAAAAGATTAATAACTAAAAACTATTACAATTATGCCAGTATTATATAAACCTTTCCAGTCTAATCTGGAAGATAAGAAAAGTGGGAAGAAGTTGTATTATCCCCATGTGGTTCGTACAGGAAATATTAATTCCGCACAGCTTTCCAAAGAGATTGCTGCTTATTCTTCCCTTTCTCCGGGTGATGTGAAAAATACGCTTGACAATTTGGTGACGGTGATGGCCCAACATCTTCAGTCTTCCGAAAGTGTCAGTGTGGATGGTTTGGGAACATTCCGTATGGTGATGACTGCCCGTGGCCGGGGTGTTGAAACTGCCGATGAAGTGAGTGCTGCACAAGCTACGCTTACCGTCCGCTTCCAGCCTACTACGACAAAGAATTTGGATCGCACCACAGCTACCCGTTCCATGGTAACAGGTGCCAGGTGTGCCCGCTATGACAAGTTGGTCGCCACACCTGGTGACGGAGGATCGGTTGATAATCCGAATGACAAGCCTGGTGGTGGAGGCGATGATGGCGATGATGGAGAAGCACCGGACCCGACAGTATAATTATTCCATTACTTTATCGAACGAACTAAAAGACTAGCAACTAAACCAAACAGAAAACAATGAAACGATAAGCTAGAACTAATTGGCTAAAAAATAGACTTTTAACTAGATAAATAACTAAACGGAAACTATCAATTAACATGAGAACTATCAATTTGATCGTGGTGCATTGTTCCGCCACGCAGGGGAATCGTATGCTCTCTCCGGAGGCTCTTGACCTGATGCACCGCCGCCGCGGTTTCAACGGAACAGGCTATCACTATTACATCCGCAAAGACGGAACAGTGCATCTCACCCGCCCTGTCGAACGTATCGGTGCACACGTGAAAGGCTTCAATGCAAACAGTATCGGAATCTGCTATGAAGGTGGTCTGGACTGCCGGGGACGCCCGGCAGATACCCGGACTCCGGAGCAGTGTGCTGCGCTTCGGTTACTTGTACATCAGCTGCTTGGGAAGTTTCCGGACTGCCGGGTGTGTGGGCATCGGGATCTCTCGCCGGATAGGAACGGTAACGGGGAGATAGAGCCGGAAGAGTGGATAAAAGTGTGCCCGTGCTTTGATGCTGAATTGGAATTCAAAAAGTTTGCGGCAGAAGGTACGGTAGAAACACAGAGTAAACTAAACTATTTAAAGAACGAGAAAGGAGGTAAATGATGGCAATGAAGAAATCTGTATGGGATATGATCCTGAAGGTGGTTATCGCGGTAGCGTCGGCTGTGGCAGGCGTATTGGGGGCTAATGCGATGAACTTGTAAACTAGCTGGCTTATTTAAAGGGTACGTGTTCAGTGTCTGTTTATCGTACCCTTTTTCTCTATTTGTTTAAAATAATAATAAAAGATATGATATATTATATTACAAAACATGTATTTACAACATTGGCAGCAATAGTAGGAATAATATTACCGGTTATGGCTGATAATATACCACAGATCACAATGCCGGTGCGTGAACCGACTATCTATTCACCGCAAGTAGCAGAAATGATTCGCTATGATCATACCCAAATAAATCAAAATACTGGTTGTATTAATCATGAAATTACTCTTGTGGATTTTCAAGATAAGGATTTTGACTTTCCTATTTCTATCTCATATAATTCTCCCGGATTTCGTCCTCAAGTTGCAGACAATTATGTAGGGAGAGACTGGGTGTTGAATGCTGGAGGAATTATTTATCGAAAAGTGAATGGAATGCCTGATGATTTGAAATCGTATAAAACCTCTCCTGGAATTCACCATACTTATACAGGGTTTCTCGCTATGTTAGGTAGCAAGTTTTTCAAAATGGATACAATGAAGAAAGATGTGTATCAGAATCCTTATAAGTATGCCTATAGAGCAAATGATGTGGTGTCTACATTGCCTATTATTCCTTCTACCGAGAACAATGGTAGGATTGAAAGTTGTCCTGATGTATTTTATTTTTCTTTTGGGAAACATTCTGGAAAATTCATGATTAATTATGATGGAAGTGTTAGTGTTGTTGGGTATAATGGGGGTAAATATCAAGTGGATTTAAGTAATATGAAATTATTGGATTCCACTTCTTCACAAAATACTTGTATTCGTATTCAGACTGATGATGGCTATGTCTACACTTTTGGTGGGGATGGCTATGGAGCTTTGGAATATAATGCGCTTGCCTGGAAAGCTGGCTTTATTTCTGATCCCGATAGAGAGGTATTACATAATGAAATTACTGCCTTTCATCTGACGCAAATCAAAGCTCCCAATGGAAGGACGCTGGATATCCATTATCGGGATATTGATCAAAATTATCATCGATTTCCAATTGGTTTGATCGAATTGAATCAAAGGGCTGATTACTTGGAGAAACGTGAATTATTGATGCAGTATTTACTAAATGGGAAAAGGAATGCTATTAAATATAATATAATTGAAGATGGACTCAATTATAAAACTAATCCTCCAATGTATGGAGAAAATGATGGAAGCTTAAAGAATTCCTACACTCTGACAAAGATTGCATTAATAGATTATATTGAGACTGATGGATGTACCATACGTTTTTGCTACTCTACTCGTAGTAAACATGCGATTCCTGCTGGGGAAGTTAAAGAAGGATTCTTCTTAAATTGTGGAGCTAAACTTGATTCTGTGGAACTGAAATATAATAATCAGATGCAGGAAAAAGCACGACTCAAATATGAATTTAAGTGGGGAAACCGTATGTTTTTGCGTAGTATTAATACTACTAGAGAGGGAGTGTTTAGTTTTGAATACAATATTCCCAATATATCAGATGTTCCTACTCCACTGACGGTTAATATTGATCATTGGAATTTTTGGCGTGGAAGGGAGAAAAACGTAGGCTTGATTCCGGGAATGATACAAGACGGAGATAACCAACTGGACTTTAAATTTACTTCTGATGATCGCGATGCTACGGGGAAAGATTTTGATGTGAGTTTGCTGAAACGAATTACTTATCCTACAGGAGGGAGTGTTTTGTTTACTTATGAACCTCACCGGTATTCATATATTACTAAACAAACTAAAGGTTCAAATTATTATCCATCTCTTGAATTTCCTACTTCAGGACGTTATGGGATAGCTGGTGGAGCACGTGTCTGTTCCGTTCGCTATTTTGATGCTGTAGGAAAAGCGCAGAAAGAAATAGTTTACACATATGGAAAAGATCTTAGTGAAGGAGAAGTGATGTATATACCTTTTTATAAATTGCTTCGGGTTGAACGCAATTTTGAAAAGCCTGGTGAATATATTGTTAAATCTGTCTCATATAATAGTGATGGTTTTACAGACGCTCCATATCCATCCATACATATTCGTTATCCGGAAGTAACTGAACATTATTTGGATCCGACTAAAGGAGGTTTGGAACAGGCGCATGCCTGTAAAACTACTTATTTTAGAGGTTACTTACGAAATTTTTCTTGGTATAAGGATAATGTGTTTTTTACTCCATTGGAATTAAACTTTAAAGATGAGTATCAGCTACCTGAAAGTTATAAAAATTACTTAAAACATTTGTTAGCACATTCTACAGAGGATATTACGGTGCATTATGGAAAAATATCGAAGGAGGTTTATTATAATAAAGAAGGACGCATAGAGAAAAGTATAGAGTATAAATATCAATATAATATTCCTGATAAGTATAGCTTATGTATTTTTGCACCAAGTTACCCTATTGATATTTATTTGGGGCTATTTACTCATATTGGGTGTGAATCCTTCCATATATTACTTCCTGTAAGTAAACAAATTGTAACCTACCAAGAAGTTCCAAAAGGTAGAAAGGTACAGATGGAGTATTTCTCTTATAATAGAGATGGCTATTTAGAAGAACAAACTACTTTAAAAAATAATGGTGATTCTCTTATTACTTCATACTCTTATAGTAACTATTCTACAAGTCATGGTTTTCAGATATTACCCGTTTCTCAAGCGCATTGTCTAGGTACGGTAAACGGACGGAAAGTGCTTTCGCGGAATTTTATTAAATATCGTCTGCAAGAGGTACTTCCTGAACGCCGATATTATTGGAATGTAGTAGCAAGAAAGCTACAGTTTGATGATAATGATAGATTGATAAATAAAGTAGAATATACTAATTACGATAATTATGGAAATGTGCTTGAATCAATAGAGAATGATTCTAGGCATACCGTTTATTTGTGGAGCCATTTTGGACAGAAACTGAGGGCTCGTATAGAAAATGCTACGTACCATGAAGTAAATGTCGCTTTAGGAAAGAAACCGGAAGACTTATCAGCTTCCACACTATATGAAAACGTACTTGACTATGATTTCAGGCAAAAAATGTCACATGCTCAGGTTTATACTTATTGGTCTAATGATGGAAGGAATGTGAATATTTTAACAGCTCCTAATGGCCAGAGTATCTACTATATATATGATATAAGAGGACGATTGTCGCAAACCTTTCGACACAATGAGAATGGGGTTATGGAAATACTACAGTTGAATGATTATCACCTTATTAATGAATAAAACTTAACTAAGATATGAAAAGATATTTTTTAAAATTTATATTGGTATTGCTGGGCAGTTTATGGAGTATGGTTCAAATATGCGCTGAAGAGATTGACCTGGGAAGCCCCTATGGGTATTATCATCGTTCTTTTGTATATGATACAAATACTCAGGCAGCATCGGATAGTTATGGAAATTTAAATAATGATGTGCATTATAAATTCAGGGTAAATGCTCCCACTATTTTGTTGGTTCATCATGCTGGATCCGAACTTTCAGATACTTCTATGTATTTATTGAAGAGAACGACAGAAACTGATGTATATACAGAAATTGTTGCTGTACATAATAATCAGCAAATGATGGAAACAGAAGAACTACAAACAAAAGTGCTTTTTTATAATGATATGTTGTTTGAAGAAATTTCTTTGCTTAATGAGAATCAAGGCTTTATTTGCAAATTTTTGGAAAAAGGAGAGTATGATCTTGTATGTGAAGGAAGTTCTTCTATAAATGCAGTGAATAATGGGAAAATTTGTACAACATTTGAAGTGTTGCAAGCGGGAATGTCCATAGAAGATCCTATAGATCTCGGTGTACAAGGTTGTAGCTTCTCATATAGTACAGATGCTCATTATAATATAAATTTCACTGGTAAATTATATGTGTATTATAAGGTGCAGATTGAGGATCCAATGGTGATTAATGTGAAAATGAAAGCTAATGCACAAATAAAAACATCTATATTAAATGCTCAAAAACAGGAAGTTGTAAATAGTACAGATGGGAATATAATAGATCAAGTTTTGAAACGAGGAGTTTATTATATACATGTAACTGCATATGATCGGGATATATACATTGAAACGGAATTGACAGGAAAATCTGCTAATACTGGTGACTGCATTGGATCTGCTATTTCGATAGCACAGTCGCCTGAAGATGGTAGTTTGTCTTTTGAGTTGCTGTGTAATACTATTGAATACACAGATAAATATCAAGGGAGAAATACCAATGATGTTTTTTTTTCCCTTCATTCAAATGATTCTATCTCTCTTAGAGTTATTATAAATAATATTAAGATGGTGGGGGGCTTGGAACTTACATTGATGAATAGTGGACAAGAAGTGAAAGAGTTGTTTGTTATCCAGCAAGATAGTGAAATAGTGTTAGAGCTTTCTCCGGGGGGATATTATTTGATCTGTGAAGGAATAGAAGTAAACGGTCTATTCAAGATTACAATGGAAGGAAAAATATTGAAAGAACCTGAAATACCTCAACCTGAGGCTCCCGAATTAATGGAGAACTATTCTCCTTCAACCAATATGAATTATATTCGAACGATTATTCCTACGATATCTAACGATACGATAAGAAATTTTTCTTATTTAAGTAAAGCTATTCATAGTATAAGCTATTTTGATCATTTAGGAAGGCCCGTACAGGAAGTGGCATATAAGTCTTCACCTAGTTGGAAAGATATTGTTACATATCATGAATATGATGGATTGGGACGTGACGGCAGGCAATGGCTTCCAATTTCAAGTACAGATACAGAAGCTGGGATGTTTATTGCTCAGGATGCTTTTATGACAAATGCCAAAAGTTTTTATGGCGATAAATCAGCATTTAGTTGTCTAGTATATGAAAACTCTTCTCTTAACCGTGTAATTGAGTCCTATGGTCCGGGAGAAGTATGGCAACAGACCGGACATAGTAATAAGAATAAATATCGTATCAATAATATAGACGATCATTGCTTGTGTCTAACTGTGGGAGGAATACGGGAGAAACCTCAATTGTTACAAAATGGCCAATATTCCTCCAATGAATTAGATGTGATTGAGGTTTTGGATGAGGATGGACATGTTAAGTATAACTTTGTGGACAAAGAGGGACATATGATATTAGAACGTAATATTGCTGATAGTGATACGCTAGATACATATTATATCTATGATGATTTTGGAAATCTTTGTTATGTACTACCTCCTATGGCAGTAGATAGTTTAGTGAATATGCCACAATCGTTAGATATATATGCTTATCAATATCGTTATGATTATCGTCATCGTTGTGTGGGAAAGAAACTTCCCGGATGTGATTGGATTGAACAAATATATGACCACAATAATCGTCTTATATTCTCTCAAGATGGAGAGCAACGAAAGCGTAAAGAATGGAGTTTCAGCTTTTCGGACTTGTTAGGGCGAGAAGTATTAACAGGCATCTATCATGGAATGCCAAATAGTGATGTTTGCGATGCTTCAGATATATATGCCGTGTTTTCTATAGACAATGGGACTGAGGCAACTTGTTATGGTTATCTTCTTCATTGCCCGGGAAGTATTCTTACCGATAGTTTGGAAGTGTTACAAGCTAATTATTATGATACATACCAGCATACATGGAGTGTGCCAGGTTTTACAAAAGAACTCGAATATATTGAGGATAAGAACTTTGGTAGGCAGTATAATAATAAACAGGTTCAACATTGTAAGAACCTGTTAACTGGAACAATGAGACGTGTATTAGAGAATGATCAAGAATTATATGCTAATTATTATTATGATTATTATCGGAATCTGATACAAATCCGACATATGAGCATTACGGGAAAAATTGTCGTTTCTAAATCAGCTTTTAATTTTAACGGACAGGCTGTTAAAGTGAGCGAAGAATATGGTAGAGATGCTAAAGTTGAAAAAAGATATATTTATGATCATGTAGGGAGATTGACGAATGAAATGCATATTGTTGGAAATGATACAACTCGTTTTGTCTATTCTTATAGTGAAATAGGGAGACTCAAGAGTCTGACGCGAATAAATGGCTTGGATTCATTGATAACAACTAATGATTATAATATACGTGGTTGGTTAACGAAAATTGATAGTCCGTTCTTAAAACAGACATTATATTATACTGATGGTGTAGGCGTACCTTGTTATAATGGTAATATTAGTAGTATGATATGGCAGACAGATACATCAACCAAACGAGGTTATCGATTTTCTTATGATGGAATTTCGCGTTTGAAAGACGCTGTTTATGGCGAAGGAGAGGGCTTGACTAATAACTGTAATCGCTTTGATGAGCAAGTGATTAGTTATGATAAGATGGGAAATATCTTGAGAATTAAACGCAATGGACCGACTGGAAAAAATAATTATGATTTAATTAACAACTTATACCTGACCTATAATGGTAATCAGTTGCAAACTGTGGATGATAATGCTATAGGTGTTGCCTGTAACAATAATCTCGAAATTAAAGGTGGAACAAATCAGACTATAGAATGCTTTTATGATTCTAACGGGAATTTAATACAAGATTTAAATAAAAAGATTATTGCTATTCAGTATAATTGTTTAAATTTACCCAGTCGAATACAGTTTAAAGATGGGAATAGTATAACTTTTTTTTACGATGCCAACGGAACAAAGCTTCGTACTACAGATATAACAGATGGAGTCACTACTACCACCGACTACTGTGATAATGCGATCTATGAAAACGGAGTGCTTGATAAATTATTGACAGGAAAAGGTTATATTACCCTGTCAGATACTGTTTACCATTATTTTTTGCGAGATCATCAGGGTAACAATCGGGTGGTTGTCAGTCAGGGTGGAATTGTAGAAGAAGTAAATCATTATTATCCGTTCGGAGGGGTGTTTACTTCGACTTCTTCTGCTCAGCCTTATAAGTATAATGGCAAGGAACTAGATAGAAGAAATGGACTGGATTGGTATGACTACGGGGCTAGAATGTATGATCCAATTCTTGGGCGATTTATGGCTATTGATCCTTTATCTGAAATATCATACTCGGAAAACCCTTATGCCTACTGTCTGAATAATCCTTTTAATCGTGTGGATCCAACTGGAATGGCTTCACATTACAATTGGAAAACTCGTCGATATGAGGATGAAAATGGAAATGAAGTTTCTTGGGAACAAGTAAAACAGGAGTATATGCCAGAAAAAAAATCTAAAGTAGAAAGAAGTGAGGAAAATTATTCTCAGGAAATATCACTGGTAAATACATTCTTAGTTCCTTGGGGAAATGCAGCTGCTCTTCACGCCGGATTGAAATATACTGAACATCCGTTTGGAAAAGGTTACTTTAGAACGAAAAAGGGAAAATATTTTTCGATGGATATTTTTCATCAACCGGAGGGTACCAAGTTAGCTAGAAAAGCCAAAGGTCTTGCAAATAGTGCTAAAGGTGCAAAGAATGCAACAAAAATAGCTAGAGGATTAGGTAATGTAACAGGAGTAGTCTCTACAGCAATGTCTGGATATCTATTTTATAATGATCCTAGTGTTAGAAATGGCATTGATGTTTCTATGGGTATAATTAGTTTTTTCTATTGGCAAGTTGGTGTAGCTTCTTTTGTCGGATCATCATACTATGATACAAGTGTGATGAACTATAATCAAAAAAAAGAGAATCTCAAAAATGGAGTGAATCCAATTATGGGTACTTTTAATTTTCAAACAGGGCGATATGATTTCTAAAATTTATATTATTAACCGTCCTTTATTAAAGGATTTAATACAAGAGAATAGATGAATATTATAGATTATTTTGTATATCTTATTTTTCGTTTTTTTCATTGTCCTCCTGTAGGAAAAAATGCCGATGATGCTAAATTGTTTTCTGTAATGATAGCTGGCTGGATTATGGGAATGTTCATTATGATGATAGGATATAGTTATTTGTTGTGTACAAAAAACGAACTGATATTTTTTTTAAAAGATAGAAGTCCAATCATAGGTATGGTAGTAACTTTCGTGATTTGGATATTCTTATTTTTAGACCATTATTTAATTCGAAAAGAAATAATCGTTTTATTGGATAAGAAATATAAATTATTTACCTCATTAAAGCGAAGAATAATAAAGTGGATCACTATTATAAGTATTATAATGGTTGTTGTAGCTTTGTTTATATTAAATAGATATGTCGATATGCTTCATTCTTAATGTGTAGTAAAGGTTGTTTTGAGTTATTTTTGTTTTTAGCATAAACTGACTATTTCGAAGTAACTGGAATTTGACGGCTACCCTAACATTTAGGACAAGTCTCTATGTTAGGGTAGTTTTATGAATAAAAATATTATAATTAGGAAAACATAAGCTAGTAAATTCTAATTAAATCGACAAAGAGTTGCTACTATTAAGTTATGATTGGGAATAAAATAATATTTTTGGAGGCTGTGAAAATTAAAACATAAACTAGCTAAATGTTACTATATTATATATTAAACCTAGAGTTTATTTTATATTCCCAAAACTTCCACCTATAATTCTCTTCTTTTTCTTTCTTTTTTCTCACAGGAAAGAATATATTTGTATCCTAGTTAAATGTAAACCAGTGTATGATATGATAACAACCCAGTTGCTTCGTCCCGAAAGCATAGTTGTAGTAGGGGCTTCGAATAATGTACATAAGCCGGGTGGCGCTATATTGAAAAATCTGATAAACGGAGGTTATCAGGGAGAGCTTCGGGCAGTGAATCCGAAGGAGACAGAAGTGCAGGGAGTTCCTGCTTTTGCAGACGTAAAAGAACTGCCGGATACCGATTTGGCAGTGTTGGCTGTTCCTGCTGTTATGTGTCCGGATATTGTAGAGACACTGGCAAGTGAAAAGCAGACGCGGGCGTTTATCATACTCTCTGCCGGATTTGGTGAAGAGACTCACGAAGGGGCACTGCTGGAAGAACGTATATTGGAAACTGTCAATAAGTACGGTGCTTCTCTGATTGGTCCGAACTGCATCGGACTGATGAATACATGGCACCACAGTGTTTTCAGCCAGCCTATTCCGAATTTAAACCCGAAAGGAGTCGACCTGATCTCCAGTTCCGGTGCTACGGCGGTCTTTATTCTTGAAAGTGCGGTGACAAAAGGCTTGCAGTTCAACTCAGTTTGGTCGGTGGGAAATGCCAAGCAGATTGGTGTGGAAGATGTATTGCAATTTATGGACGAGAATTTTGATCCGGAGAAAGACTCCCGTATCAAACTACTTTATATTGAAAGTATACACAATCCGGACAGATTGCTTTTCCATGCTTCTTCATTGATCAGAAAAGGCTGTAAGATTGCAGCGATAAAAGCAGGTAGCTCAGAAAGCGGAAGCCGTGCTGCTTCTTCTCATACCGGGGCGATTGCCAGTTCCGATTCGGCTGTAGAAGCACTGTTCCGTAAGGCTGGGATTGTGCGTTGTTTCTCTCGTGAAGAACTGACTACCGTGGGCTGTGTATTCACCCTTCCCGAATTGAAAGGAAAGAACTTTGCCATTATCACACATGCCGGAGGTCCGGGAGTGATGCTGACGGATGCTCTGAGTAAAGGAGGCCTGAACGTACCTAAACTGGAAGGCGAACTGGCGGAAGAACTGAAAGCACAACTCTTTCCCGGAGCTTCCGTAGGAAACCCTATTGATATTTTAGCCACCGGCACACCGGATCATTTACGTATTTGCATCGACTATTGCGAAGAGAAATTAGAGAATGTAGATGCTATTATGGGCATTTTTGGTACTCCCGGACTGGTGACTATGTTTGAAATGTATGATGTCCTTCATGAAAAGATGCAGACCTGCTGCAAGCCTATATTCCCGGTTCTCCCTTCCATCAATACAGCCGGAGCGGAAGTGGCGGCATTTCTTGCCAAAGGACACGTGAACTTTTCCGATGAAGTGACTTTAGGAACAGCTCTTTCCCGTATTGTCAACGCTCCGAGACCGGCGGTTCCTGAGATTGAACTGTTTGGAGTCGATGTGCCGAGAATCCGTCGTATCATTGATTCTATTCCGGAAAATGGTTATATTGAACCTCATTATGTACAGGCCTTGCTGCATGCAGCCGGTATTCCATTGGTTGATGAATTTGTGTCCAATAAGAAAGAAGAGGTCCTGGATTTTGCCCGGCGATGCGGATTTCCGGTAGTAGCTAAGGTGGTGGGGCCGGTGCATAAATCAGATGTAGGTGGAGTGGTGCTGAATATTAAAGGTGAGCAGCATCTGGCTCTCGAATTTGACCGCATGATGCAGATTCCCGATGCGAAAGCGATTATGGTTCAGCCTATGCTTAAAGGAACAGAACTGTTTATTGGTGCAAAATATGAAGAGAAGTTCGGACACGTGGTGCTTTGCGGTTTGGGCGGTATCTTTGTGGAGGTGTTGAAAGATGTATCTTCCGGTCTGGCACCTCTTTCTTATGAAGAGGCTTATTCAATGATCCATTCATTGCGTGCCTATAAAATTATTCAGGGAACACGCGGACAAAAGGGAGTGAATGAGGATAAATTTGCTGAAATTATTGTTCGTTTATCTACTTTACTCCGGTTTGCAACAGAAATAAAAGAAATGGATATAAACCCGCTTTTGGCCACTGAGAAGGCTATTATAGCGGTCGATGCACGTATCCGAATAGAAAAATAAGACTATTTTTTCATTCATTGGGACATATTTTCTATTATTCGGTTGTTATTTTGTCTACATTTGATTATTAGTATGAAAAGCCTTATTATAACCGGATATATGAAGAAAATTATTATAACGTTTGTGGTCTTGATGATTGGGATTGTTTGCCGTGCGCAAACGGCAGATGAGCATTACTATTTCAAGAGTCTTAGTAGCCAAAACGGATTGTCGCAGAATACAGTAAGTGCCATTCTGCAGGATTCGAAAGGTTTTATGTGGTTTGGTACAAAGGACGGTCTGGATCGATATGATGGGGTATCGTTCCGGCATTTTAAGTATGACAGAACTAACCCGCGAAGCATTGGCAACAACTTTGTAACTTCACTTTATGAAGATGTGGAAGGTAATATCTGGGTAGGGACTGATGTCGGAGTGTATATCTATTATCCTGAGAGAGATACGTTCCGTCATTTTGTAGATCTGAGCGATAAAAATACAAGTGTCGAACGGGCTGTTGCCATGATTTCCGGCGATAATCAGGGGCGTGTCTGGATTGCGGCAGAAGCACAAAATTTGTTTTGCTATGATTTGAAGACCCAAAAATTGTGCAACTATATTTTGACCGAACATCCATTGGTCTCTACCAATGTGAAGTGTCTGGCTATTGATAATAATGGTACTATATGGATTGGTTTTTATGGAGATGGGCTGTTTTACTCAAAAGATAATCTGAAAACTATCCATCCTTATTTGTCGCCCGTTGATAAAGAAGAAACTTATAATGATGATGTTGTTAGCAAAATACTGCCGGGAGCGTACAATTGTTTATATATCAGTTCTCTGAAAGGAGGAGTAAGAGAGCTGAATTTGACCTCGGGTAAACTGCGCAACCTGTTGTTGAAAGACGAAAACAATGAATCTATTTACTGCCGGAACTTGTTGTTCTCTACCGATAATGAATTATGGATAGGAACGGAGACTGGAGTTTATATTTATAATCTTCGTACTGAGAAATATACACATCTGCGTAGTTCCGAGTACGATCCTTATTCTTTATCGGATAATGCAATTTATTCTTTCTGCAAAGACCGTGAAGATGGTATATGGATTGGCTCGTATTTTGGAGGAGTAAACTATTATCCGCGTTCGTATACTAATTTCGAGAAATATTATCCGAAAGGAACCGAGAATAGTCTGCACGGCAAGCGAGTACGCGAATTTTGCCGGGATAATCATGGTGTGTTATGGATTGGTACGGAAGATGGCGGACTAAATCGTTTTAATTTGAATACGAAAGAATTCTCTTTCTTTGCTCCCAGTGCCGGATTTACCAATATACATGGACTTTGCCTGGTGGACGATAATCTCTGGGTAGGCACATTCTCCAAAGGGCTGAAGATAATAGATACCCGTACTGGTAATATCTTAAAAACGTATCAGAAGAATAATTCTCCCCGTTCTCTGATTGATAACAGTATTTTTGCAATCAGTAAAACGGCTACCGGAGATATTTATTTGGGAACAATGTTCGGGTTGGTACGATATAATAAGCAATCGGATGATTTTGACCGTATACCGGAACTGAACGGTAAATTTGTATACGATATAAAAGAGGATTCCGATGGCAACATTTGGTTGGCAACTTATGCGAATGGTGCTTATTGTTACAATGTAAACGACCGGAAGTGGAAAAACTATGTACATGATGAAAAAGACGCCACAAGCCTTCCATATAATAAGGTTTCAAGTGTTTTTGAAGATTCCCACCGCCAGATCTGGTTAACTACCCAGGGAGGAGGATTCTGTTTGTTTCACCCGGAATCGGAGACATTTACCAGCTATAATTCTACCAATGGTTTGCCCAGTGATGTCGTATATCAGATTGTAGAAGATAAGGATGGACAATTATGGCTGACGACTAACAATGGTTTGGTCTGTTTTCAGCCTACAACTGCTTCAATGAAGGTGTATACCACTGCAAATGGTCTGTTGGGTGATCAGTTTAATTACCGGTCCAGCTTTGAAGATGAGAACGGGATGATTTATTTTGGAGGAATTGATGGTTTTATAGCATTTAATCCCAAGAACTTCTCTGAGAATAAGAATCTTCCTACAGTAGCGATAACAGATTTCTTATTGTTCAATAAGGAGGTGTATGCAGATGAGCCCAATTCTCCTTTGGAGAAGAGTATCACTTTCTCTGATAAAATAGTGCTTCGGGCTGATCAGAATTCATTTTCTTTCCGTATTTCTGCTCTTGGCTATCAGGCTCCGAGAATGAATAAGCTGATGTATAAGTTGGAAGGGTTTGACAACGAATGGTTATCGGTGGGAGAAAGTCCATTGATCACCTATTCTAATCTGCGTTATGGTAATTATATTTTTCGGGTGAAAGCTGCCAATGGTAATGGTGTCTGGAATAAAAACGAGATCTCATTAAGTATCCAGATTCTTCCTCCTTTTTATCTTTCAGTCTGGGCTTATTGCATTTATGTACTTTTGATTATCGGATGTTCTGTTTATTTGGTTATGTATTTTAAACGTCGCAGCAACAGAAAACATCATCGGCAGATGGAGAAATTCGAGCAGGAGAAGGAACGCGAAATATATCATGCGAAAATAGACTTCTTTACGAATGTCGCTCATGAAATACGAACTCCTTTGACCTTGATTAATGGTCCGTTGGAAAATATCCTTCTGAAAAAGACGGTGGATTCGGAGACGCGTGAGGACTTGAATATAATGAAGCAAAATACGGAGCGGCTACTGAGCCTGACAAATCAGTTGTTGGATTTTCGTAAGACCGAAAGTCAGGGATTCCGTTTGAATTTTGCCGAATGTAATATTACAGAGGTGCTGAAAGAAACTCATAAACGTTTTACTTCTCTGGCAAAGCAGAGGGAGCTGGACTTTGTTCTGAATGTACCTGAACAGGATTTTTATGCACACGTGAATAAGGAGGCATTTACTAAGATTGTTAGTAATCTACTGAATAATGCTGTGAAGTATGCAGAAACATATGTTCATGTGTCTTTGGAAATAAATGGAACGGATGATAAGAGAATGTTTCATATTCGCACCGTGAACGATGGAATTATTATTCCGGATGAAATGAAAGAAGAGATATTCAAGCCTTTTGTTCGTTTTAATGAAAGAGAAGACGGGAGGGTTACTACCGGAACAGGCATTGGGTTGGCTCTCTCACGCTCATTAGCCGAATTGCATCAGGGGAATCTGATGATGCTGGAAGGTGAAGAAACAAATGCTTTTTGTCTGTCACTTCCTGTGAAACAGGATAGTGTGATACAATTGGCGACGGAACATCAATCAATCGAAGAGAGTCGGGCAGTGGAGCGCCGTACGGAATCAACAGCAAGTAAGGTCAACAGACCTGTTATACTGGTGGCGGATGATAATCCGGATATGTTGTCCTTTATTGTTCGCCAGTTGGAAGACAACTATACTGTTTTGACAGCAAAAGATGGGTTAGAAGCATTGGAGGTACTCGATAATCATGAGGTAACGTTGGTAGTAAGTGACGTTGTCATGCCCCGTATGGATGGATTTGAATTGTGTAAAGTGATAAAGTCTAAGCTGGATTATAGTCATATTCCAGTGATTTTGCTTACTGCTAAAACGAACATTCAGTCTAAGATAGAAGGTCTGGAACTGGGGGCGGATGCTTATATAGAAAAACCTTTCTCTGTTGAATATCTGCAAGCTTGTATTGCCAATCTGATCAATAGTCGTGAGAAACTGCGTCAGGCATTCGCGCAATCTCCTTTTGTGGCTGCCAATACAATGGCATTGACAAAGGCTGATGAGGAATTTATGAAGAAGCTGAATGAAATCATTCAGAACAATTTTCATAATCCGGATTTTAGTATGGACGATATAGTGGATTCATTGAATATGAGCCGTTCTAATTTTTACCGGAAGATAAAAGGGGTTCTTGATCTGAGTCCAAATGAATATCTGCGCTTGGAAAGGCTGAAACGGGCAGCTCAGCTATTGAGAGAGGGAAATGGACGTGTAAATGAAATCTGCTATATGGTAGGTTTCAATTCTCCTTCTTACTTTTCTAAATGTTTCCAGAAGCAGTTTGGAGTACTGCCAAAGGACTTTGCCGGTTAAATAAAATATTTCAATGTGCAGAACATATATACCTGACACATTGGGCATATATACCCAATGCATTGCGCATATATGTCCAATATGCAGTGTATATATCTTCTGTACGTTGCATATATATGCCTTTTAGAACCTTTGTTCAGTCGTAGTATAACAGGCTTTTTTCATAATACATGAAACAATAATCTCATTCCTGTTTCATTTGGCATGGATTTGCTATTCTTTCTTTTATTTGAGACATTATTGCGATTTATTGGGATGTTTATAATACCCCAAAACGATCTCATCCACTAATTTTGCCTATGTCAATCAGTCTAAAACAATAATCTAATTATATATGGTAAAACAATTAATACTTCTCGGAACAGTTCTTTTATTCTCTTCGCAATTATTATGGGCGCAGTGGAAACCTGCAGGAGATAAAATCAAAACTCTTTGGGCGGAAAAGATCGATGTGAATAATGTGTTGCCGGAATACCCCCGTCCTATTATGGAACGTCCGGATTGGCAAAACCTGAACGGTTTGTGGAACTATGCCGTATTACCTTTAGGACAATCTGCTCCTGCCTCGTTCGATGGAAAGATTTTAGTTCCTTTTGCCATCGAATCAAGTCTTTCCGGTGTAGGAAAAACATTGGGAGCAGAGAAAGAATTATGGTATCAGCGTGAGTTTACCATTCCTTCTGGTTGGAAAGGCAAAAGAGTGTTGCTTCATTTTGGGGCAGTGGACTGGAAAACAGAAGTGTGGGTAAACAATATCAAAGTAGGCGAACATATCGGTGGATTTACTCCATTCGCATTTGATGTGACCGAGGCTTTAGGAAAGTCAGCGAATACACTGACGGTTAAGGTGTGGGACCCGACGGACAAGGGGTATCAACCCCGGGGAAAACAGGTTAGTGATCCTCGTGGTATTTGGTATACTCCGGTTAGCGGTATCTGGCAGACTGTATGGATGGAGCCTGTCTCCGAACATTATATTGCAAACGTAAAGACCACCCCTGACATAGATACAAATAAGATAAAGGTAAAAGTTGAAACGGATAACAGCAGGAAGTCGGATAGGCTAGAGGTAAAAGTGTTTGATGGAAAGCATCTGGTGGCTATGGGAACCTCTATTAATG
>OGDN01002905.1_pt1 | contig 20009 bp, 26 predicted proteins | sample 1570271 | NCBI WGS metagenome assembly OGDN01 (sample SAMEA4384481, study PRJEB24528) | human gut metagenome | reverse complement strand
CCCCTTGACCGTGTATCCGCTTCCACCTGCTATATCCAGCGAGTAGCACCGTCCGTACTGAACGGTTTTTCCGACCTCCTCGTAAGCCGGAAATTTCAGCACCTCAGACGGCGAGAACCGCGCGTTCCTGCCGTGACTTGCGGCAATATAGCTTATCAACTCCTGCGCCGTGTAGCCGTCGGGAGCTTTCTCGACCGTGATATCCTCGCAGACAAAATCGGTCGTGACCCCGGCGCGGGCACAGAGGTAATTCAGCATTGCCTGCATTTTGCAAGGAAACGTCGGCGCGGTCGCCTTGCTGGTGTCCACCCAGCTCACGCGCTTGTCGAGCCTGCTCATCATGTCGTAAGCCTTGACCGCGGTAACGCCGTTGCGTGTGACCGCCTCGTCAACGTAGAATGTCCCGAGCCGTATCCAGTCGAGCACCGGAGCTGTGCAGCGGTAAAAAACCTCAACTTTTTTCAGCCGCCCGTTAAAAAGAATTGTCGCCTTAGTTTCGAGCGTGAGCATGTCCGACATGCACGCGCCTATCTGGAGCTGATCGGAGCAGCTCCGCAGGATATCAACGCTGATAACGTCCCCGAGCCATAGCGTGTCCGGTTCGGCGGAATTGCCGTAAACCTTGACCATAACTCCGAACTGCCGCCCGGAGCTCTGCACCTGCGCAAGATATTCGTCTGAAACTGTCCTCATATCACATCTCCTCGAACACCAGCGAGATCTCGCTGCACATTACGTCGTCGCCGTCTGCGTAAAGCACCGGGGTCGGGATATCACCGCTCAGGTGAACAGAATACACGCTGCTGTCAACGCTGACATTGAACGTTATCGGCTTTATGACCGCCTTTATCTCCTCCCACTTCGCAAGAGGAACGATCGGGAACTGCACCGAAATGCGTTTTTTCGAAAGCTCGGAGATACGGTCTACCACCAGCGAACCGTTCAGGGTCTGGTTTACCGACTGGCTCCGGAACGTGTCCGCGATGTCCGGCGGCAGAATGTACTTGCTGACGTCGATATCGCCTATTTTTAGTATCATGATACCTCCTAGAAATTGAACGGCGATTTGCCGGAGCGCTTCGCCATAATGTTGCAGTCCCGGACGCACGCCTTGCCTATCGTCAGGTCGCCGGCGGTCAGCTCGATGGTGATATCGCCGAACGCGTCCTCAAACCTCTCGACCTTGCGCTGCAGCTTGGTTATCGCGTTTATCACGTCGGCGAGGTCGGTCTCCTTCGAAGCGGACGAACTTTCAGCCGCGCCGGATATCGCGCCGGTCAGGGCGTTTATCTGGTGCGCGGAGGCCGTCTTTCCGAGCACGTCCTTGCCGATGAGCGATTTCAGCGCGGCGGTCTGGTCGTTGTCCCACATGGTCGGGACATAGCTTGTTATGCTGATGAAATTGCCCTGGCTGCCTGTGGAACTGCTCGAACCGCCTGAGCTGGTCTTGGTTTTCGATGTGTCGGCGGTTGGGGTGTAGGGCTTGTAAGTGTAGGTGCTTTCCAGTTCGGTTTCAGCGGGGGGTTCTTCTGTATTCCCTTTAAAATAATAGTCGTTAAACGCTTTGGTGTTGCCGTAAACGCCGTAGCCGACGGAACCAGCAAGCCTTTTGGACTTTTCAGCTTCGTCTTTCATAGACTGAACATTCGCAAGGGCGGTTTCAGCATTGTTCTTTGCGTCTAAGCCGGATTTCAGATTATTTATCTGCTCGTCTAACCTGCTGGCATACTGCCTGTAATCGTCAATGCGGGTTTCGTTGTATTTATCCGCCGCTAAGTCTCGCAGGTATTCGAGATCTTTTATCCTGTCCTCGTAAGAACCGCTGAAATACATATTGCCGCCAAAAATGTTTGAATCAGAAGATTTGAATGTGCCAAGCTTTAACGCTTCACTCAACAGGTAGTCGTTTGTTCCATTGGTGTTCATCGCGAACAGACCTATTGCCGTACTTTCCTTTTCTGCTTCTTCGGCGGCAGTAAGGCCCATTCTTGCTTGACTTTCAGACATTTCATATGACTTGGAAATGACGCCATTCATTTTGTCGATAACGCCCTGATACGAATCAGCCACAAGGTCGATACTACCGGCAAGGTCACCGAACTGCTTGTTCAGTTCTTCCTGCAAAGCTTTCAGTTCAGTTTCCTTTTCGGCTGTGTCCTTTGTGGAATTATAAACCTTTTCATAGCGCTTTTTGACATCTTCCAGCCCTTTAGTCTGTTCTTGGTACTCCTGCGAGGACTGCGTTAATTCATCTGATTTTGAAGTAAGGTCTGCCATACGTTCGTTACAGTCGTCCATAGCTCCGGACAGCGCCGCAATTCCTCCGACCGCTCCAGCAGCGAGCGAACCTATCAGCACGAACGGATTAGCCGCGCCAGCTGCGTTGAGCGCCAATTGTGAAACAGTCGCCGCGTCTGTTATAGTCTTAAATGACCGTATTGCGGTCACTGCCGCCTGAACAGCATTCCCGATTTTGATTGCGGTCTTAAAAGTTACTAGCGCTATTGCGATTGCGGCAATAGCATCTCTTGCTTCCCACGCTACTTTTAAAGCTTTGCTTATGAACTCTACTGCGTTTTTTAGCACTGTTGTCAATTCCGGAATGTGCTTTGCAACAAAGTCGGACAGCCTTTTTGCGATATCTCCGACCATCTCAATGAGCGGCGGGAGAAGTTCAGAAATAAGTTGCGAGATAGGGTCTATCATCTTTAGCAGAGATTCCACAAGCGGCTCCGCTGCGTCCAACAGCACCGGAACGACCTCGTCAGCTATCTTGCCGAGCTTGTCAATGACCTCCGAAACAACCGGGATAAGCTCGTCGCCGAGCGGCTGTATCAACAGCTCAACCTGCCTTTTCAGCCCGCCGAGCGCGTCCGAGAGCGAACTGTAATTCACCTCGACTATCTCGTCCACAGCTCCCGCACAGTCGTAGGCGCTGTCGGAGATATCGCCGAGCGCCTTAACCGCGTCAGCGCCGAGATCCTCCCACATGGTCCCGAACAGGTTCACGCCTGCCTCGTTCTGCGCGATGGGGTCTTCCATATCGCCGAGCGCCTTTATGATTGTCTGGAACGCGTCCCGGGCAGCGTCGCCGCCCTGTGCGAACTTCTTCGCCATATCCTCCGCGTCGTAGCCGAGGGCTTCAAAGCCTTTTTCAGTCGTGTCCGAGCCGTCGATAGCGCGGATAGAAAACTCCTTGACTGCGTCGCCTATTTTATCGAGGTTCCATGCTCCGTTCTCCGCGCCGTTCGCGAAGATAGTGAACATATCGTCGGCAGAAAGCCCCAGCTTTTTGAACTGCACGGAGTACTCACTGATATTGTCCAGCAGCTCTCCGGAGTAGTCGAGGCCGTCCTGCGCACCTTTGGCGATATAATCGAACGCGTCCTCGGCAGCTATACCGAAGTTCTCCACCATCGCCTTAGCGGCGCGGGAGGTCTCGGCGACGTCCATATCGAACGCGTCCTGCAAGGCGTAGGCGCTTTCGGTGATTTTTTCGAGCGGCTCCGCGTCCATTTCGCCGAGATTCTGAGTTATCGTGGAAATGCTCGCGGCGATGTCGTCGAAATTCTCGCCGAAGTTGTCGCCGTAAACTCCCTTTATCACCTCGGAGTACTTTTCAGCGGCAGCCGCGCCCTCGCCTGTGGCGCTGGTAACACGCTTGACTGCCTTGTCCAGGTCGTCAGCAGATTTTACCGCCGCCGTGCCTATCGCAGTACCCGCCGCAGCCGCTGCGGAAGCAGCCGCGCCTATTGCCTTGATAGCTCCCAGAGCCGCTTTTTCAACCTTATCTGCGGAATCTCCGATTATCTTCTCCGCGTTCTTGAGATCGTCGGGGAGCTTGCTGTTGTCGCCCCGGATATGATATACTACTTCTCCTTCGGGCATTTTTCCTCCTTTCGGGCATGAAAAAAGCACCTTGTTTTTGTGCAAGGTGCTTTTTCTATGTACTTGATGATTGCCGGCGTTACATAAACGAAATCAACGATAATACCGTAAACAGAGCGCTTGCGACCGCCGCCACCATAGAAATGATGGAAATGACAGCAACCACCTTTGTATTCTTCTGAACAGCGGAAAGCAGTTCGTTATTGCGCTCCTCCGCGCGGCTTATCTTCTCAAGCAGTATGTTTGTCGCGTCAGTACCCTCTGCCATTCCGGACGGCGTACCAGCTTCCGCTCCGTATGTCACATACTGTGAGGGAATAGTTTTGCCGCAGGCGTCGCAGTACATTGACGTTGACGTTCTGCCACAGTCGGGACATCTGTACATTTTCATAGGAAATTACCTCCAAAAAGTTTATTTCCTTCATTATAGCACGTCCCTCCGGAAATGTCAATACAGAAATCATTCAGCCTGCGCCCGCAGCATATTGAACAGCCCGTCCCAGCCCCCGCCGTCCTGCGCCTGCGAAGCGCCCTTATTCGGCAGCGCATACAGCGTTTTCAGCTCCGTGAGCCGCCGGATATACTCCGCGTTGTGCTTGTTCGGAGCCGGGATATCCTCCGAGCGGATACGCATTATCTGCTTTACCGGCGCGTCCTCCGGAAGCCCGTGGAACATCGCGAGGAACGCGCACCAGTGCAACCGCCCGCACTCCTGTATCAGGTCGATACCGTAAGCCTGCCGGAACGACGAGTATATCTCCTCCGCGTCGAAGCTGAAATCCACGCACTTCTGCGGCTGCTTCTGCGTTGACAGCCGCCGCTGCGGTGGAGCTATCACCTCGTCCATAAGCTGTTGGAGTACCCGGCTCTGTACCTCCGGCGGCGGGGTTTTCCGGCAGTCCACGAGCCATGAGAAGCCCGCCTCCGTCTTTTCCTCCGGCGTGAGGTCGGGGTCGTCGAGAACGTCGTAGAACCGCAGCACCCGGTCGAACCACAGAGCCAGCCGATACTCCTGGCCGTCAACGGTAATGCGGTCGGGAAACGGCTCGTACAGCTTCATCTGAGCTTCTTCCCCCTGTGGTAGATTCCCTTGAGCTGCTCGCGGCGGCGGGCTATGCACTCGTTCACGCGGGGGAGGATCACGTCGTAGATATACGGCACTATCGCGACGGACATCTCAACGTAATTACCCTCGAAGAACTCGCAGATGGTTTCCGCGTTCTCACTGCCGAAACACACCGCGAATACCCCGCGCACCGCCCTGCCGTACTGCTCGTAAGCCTCGGCGTAGTACTTATCGGAAGCCGCCTTTTTCAGCGACTGCTCGGCGGTCGTGATGCTGGTGAGGTTTCTGCGGAGTTCGCCCGCGATGGCGTCGATGTCAACGACGAACTCCAGCTTTGCGGCGGGCTTTCCGTCCTCTCCGCAAAGCTCCAGCGCGTCGCGTATCTTCTCCGATCTCTTTATCTGGTACATTTTCTGCTCCTTTCAGCATTAAAGCCCTGTCTTTTTCTCTCCGGTATCGTCCAGATTTCCGTCCTCGACGGTGGGCTTGCCATTCATCGCCATGACTACAGTCACGGCGTTCGGCGCGGTGGATTCGCCGCCCGCAATAGCTATCTGGGTCAGCGTTACCGGACAGGTGACTATCTGCCCGTTGCGGTTCATCTTGATATCGGTAACACGCGCCGCGCCGGGGCTCCACTGAATCTTGTCGAGATAAGCGCACACCGGGTCGCTTGCCATGAAGTCGCCCTGAAGCGTTATAGTAGGCTGGAATCCGGTAACTGTGCTTGAGCTGTAGCCGCCGTCGCTGAGGTAGGACGCGGAATACACATTCTCGTTCAGCGCGTTCGCGCAGTTCTTGAACGCATTGCACATGGACTTATAGGTCGCACTGTCACCTGTGGGCGTGGTGTTGATGAACACCTTGACCTCGTGGTTAAGCTCCACGCCAGCGACCTTGGGTAATGTCTGGGACATAGTAATTCTCCTTTCAGTCGAAAAATTCGGAATTATGAATGCGGAATTCGGAATTTCGGTGCCGCCTGCGGCGGTTATTTAAATACGTCCCACGAAGTGGGACACCTTAATTCCGAATTAAGAATTCCGAATTCCGAATTAAATAATGATCCGCAGGCTGACGGACAGTGAATATATCCAGTGATCGCCGTCCGTGCCTACGAATAACGGCTCGCTGCGTGCCTCCGCGTTAACGACAGGCGCACCGAGCCGGGCTGTATCGCAGGCGTTGGCTATCCCGCAGAGGAAGCCGTAAGCCTGCTCCTGTTTCTTGAATTTCGACAGCACGTCGAGGGAAAGCACCGCCCGGCGGTTCGCGAGGTCGAGGGAGGTGAACTCCCGGGAACCTGTCACGACCTGCACTGCGATGCTCTCCCCGGCCGAAAGAAGCCCGACGGACGCCGGCTGCCCTGTTGTTTTCTCCGCAAAAGCCCGGAAAGCTTCGACTGCCTGTAACTGCGCCGTCATTTGTTCAGCTCCTTTCGCAATGCTGTTTCGTAGATTTGCCGCCATTCCTCGCCGTGGTCTGCCTGGGCGCGCTCGCACCAGTGGGAGCCGGCTTTCGGGTTCTTGCGCTTATCGAATTTAAGCCGCACCTCCGGCGAGACCTTGACCTTCGTCTGACCCTCCCGCGCCCATGCTGAACCGGTTTTCGGGTCCACCATCAGCACGCCGTGATACAGATATCTAGCGTAGGGAGTAGACCAGACGAGCTTTCCGTGCAGTATATCGCTGTGGATATTCGAGCTGTTGACGAGCGCGTCCTGGTCGTCCGGAACGTACTCGTTGCAGTCCGCGAGCGCCTGCTGAGAGGTTATCCCGCGTGCCTTTTCGGAAGCCGCGCGGATATCGACCGCTATCTGAGCGGAATTGATGTTGACCGTCACAGGCACAATCCCACCTCCAGATGATGGAGTTTCTGACGGTCATAGAACAGCTCGACTGTCTCAACGTGGTACTTCCTGCCGCCGAATTCGACGATGTATCCCGGCTTGAATTCCACCCCGGAAGCGCTGTTCCGGCAGTCGTAGAAAAGCGTAGCCGACAGCGTAACAGAGCGGTTGTCGGACGTGATCACCATCTTGCTCGCAGGCTCTACGCGGATATGCGTGAGCTTCGCCAGCTCGACGAGTTCCTGCTCCTGCCAGGAATTCTCCCGGGCTTCGTACAGCTTCGCCGAATGTATCAGCAGGGAACGCGGGATAGGTCTCATATCCTCACCCCTCTGTAGAGCAGTCCGGTCGGCTCCAGCAGCGCCAGAGCCTGGGCGCACAGCGAATTCGCCGCCGAACCGCCGGAATTGCCTGAACTCCCGCCAGCGGGGCTCCCGCCGCCGGAATAGCTGAACTTCCCGAGCGTTACTGAGCCGCCGTCCGTGGTCTCCGACAGCGCCGAAACACCGCCGTTTTCGAGGATAAACTCCGCCTGCGCGCAGACAGCGTTCTGAGCGGCTGTACGCCAGACTTCCGGCGTGGTAGCTACAGTATACCCCGAGGGGAATATCTCCCGGTCTACGATAAGCTCCGCGCGTTTGAGAGCGGCTGTCAGCTCGTCCGAATCCGTCCAGCCGCCCCAGTTCGCGGAGTAATACTCAGCCGTGATCGTCATGCTACTGTAACATAGCCGACCTTAACGCACTTCTTGTTGCTGTCGAGGTCGATTATCTCAATGACGTCGCCCTTCTTGCAGGATATCTGTGTGCTGTTCGAAGTGAACGCATTTGTCGCAGCGATGGCGGTGAAGTCCTCCTCAAGCGCCGCGCGCTTTGCCGGATTCACGCGGTATACGAACGCGTCCGCAGCGCTCTCAGCGACGGTGACCTTGCACTTATCGGAAGCAAACGCGCCCTGCGTAAGAGTGAGCGAACCCGCGGAAAATACGGCGTAAATAGCGCTCTTGCGAAGCACCTCATGTCCGTAAACGGAACGCCCCTGAACCGCAGAAGAGCCGATGTGCTTGCTGTCCTTGAGGTCGTTCACGGAGATAGGCACCTTCCATGCGTTGATGCGCGTAGCATAGCGCGGGTGACCTGCGATCATCGCAAGGTTAGCAGTGTCGTCGTTCCACTCGTACACGGTGAATCCCGCGATCTTGCCGACCGCGCCGGACTGCTTCACCTCGTCGCCGAGCGCGGAAGCCTGCACGAACAGCGGGCTTTTCAGCATAGCCGCGTAGATGTCCGGAGTAACAAGCAGGTAGCGCCTGCCGTCGTTCGGGACGTTCGCCTTGCTCATCAGCGTGCGGATATCCACAACATCGCTGTATACGGTGCTTGCGGAAATGGAGGACGTATTGACGCGGGTACCCTGCGAGATGAGCGTGGAAGCGCCGTCCCGGTCGAGGGCGGTCGCCATGGAGTAGCCCGCGCTGTCAAGCCTGTCCGCGATAAGGTTGTCGGGAACGGAAGCCGCGTCGTAGCCGTCCACAAGCTCGTTGACGTACTTCTCGCGGTTGATGAGGATAGAGCGGTACTCGGTGGAGCTTTCGGAAAGCTCGCCGCCGGCGCTGCGGTCGTAGTCGCCGACCTTGACCTCGCCGTCGCGCACCGGAACCTTGACCGCGCCCGCGACCGGGTCGCCCTCGTAGTCGTTGTTGAAGATGATACCGTCCTTAAGAATGTTTTCCGAGCGCATTTTCGCAAGGACAAGCGAAGAATAGCGCTCCTGAGCCTCATGAGCCATAGATTTCTCCTTTCAGTCGAAAAATTCGGAATTATGAATGCGGAATTCGGAATTTCGGTGCCGCCTGCGGCGGTTATTTAAATACGTCCCACGAAGTGGGACACCTTAATTCCGAATTAAGAATTCCGAATTCCGAATTAAAACTTGATTCCGGGGTTCTTCGCACGGAACGCGGCTTCAACGCCGGAAATAGCGGCGCTGCCGTTCCCGCCGGAAACCCCTGTTGTTGTCGGCGCTGAACCTCCCGCGAACTGCGGATATTTCTTCAGCACCTCGTCGATTGCCTTTCCAAGCGGCATGTCGTCGCTGACTTTAAGCGAAGCCAGCGCTACTACGTCGTCCGCCGCGTCGGGCTTTACGCCCTTTGACGTGGCGAGCAGCTTCGCTTCAAGGGCTGCGACCTTCTTCTCGGCTGCGTCCGCGCGGTCTGACTGCACCTTGATAGCTTCCGCGGACTTCTGCTCTGCGGATTTCTGGTCGTCCTGCCACTTGTGGAATGCTTCCAGTTCCTCCTTGCCGGGAAGTCCCTTGCGTTCGCGCTGAACGCGTGCCTTAATGAGGTCGTTGACCTCGTCCTGCGTGAATGTTTTTGCCGCCCCCTGCGCGCCAGTTTTGCGCACAATACCGTCCGGGTTTACATCGCCGAGAATGTTTTGCGCAAAACTTTGCGTAGATGTGTTAGGATCACCTCCACCGCTTAAAGCTGCGGTCTGCTCCGTTGCCTGTGTGGTCTGGGTGTTCTGTTCGTCTGCCATTGTTGTTACCTCCGTTTAACGTCCGTATGACTGTTTTCCGCGCGCAGTTTAACGCCTTGAGCGTGTTTCGGGCAATAAAAAAGCAACCGTTTCCGTTTTGGAAATAGTTGCTGAATTATTTGATTGTATGGTGAACGATTCGTTCACCGTTTGGAATGAAAAAGCACCCTGTTTGGTGCAGGGTGCTTATTTTATTAAATCACAGTGTTCCGCGCTTGCGAGCGGCTTCCGCCTGTTTGAGATAGCGCTCATAACTTTCCTTGACCTCTTTCGGAGCGTCGTCGTGAATAACCACAACGCCGTTTTTTATGTGCCAATATTCAGGGAACTTTGACCAATATCCGTCGAGCCTAGTCATAATCCACACGCCTCCTTTAACAAGCGCACGAACTCAGATGAGTACTTATTTGGGCTGGTATAATTAATGCTGAGCATTTCTGATATAACCTCGCCGTACACAACTGTTCCGTTGCTTTTCATAGTGGGATAAGCCGAATAAACGGAAACCTTTGTAAGCAATAATTGAATTGCTTCATCGTCCGAAATCCTTTTTCCACTTACATTATACACCGTTTCCTTGTAGATGTCAAGACCGGATTTGCCGTTGCGTATCTTGCCGGAAATGACATGCCCCATCTCATGAGCGGCTATGCCCTCGGCGGTGTTGGCTGCAAGATAGTTGTCAACTGAAAGATTCTTTTCAGTAACGCCCCTGTTACGCAATGCAAGTTCGTTTATCCAAATCTGCTGGTGGTTGGGAGATGTTTCGCCGAAATCATCCGGATCCATGCGCTTCCAGCCAAGCTGCAAAGGCTCCTTGATTTTGAATTCTTCCCGCAGATCAGCGACAGTATCTATCTGGGATTTCAGCAGTTCCGCGTCGCCGTCGAACGGCTTGCGAGTGTACAGCTTTATTCCCTTGTCGGCAGCGTACTGGTTCAGTTCGGCAAGTTCCGCTGATGTGTGCTTGGCAGGCTCCGCACCTGTCCAGGTGTTGCCAACATTACTCATGTGCTTCGGGGACGGCTTCACGCTCCCGTAAGTCCTCACCCTGTCCGACCGATATTTCAGCCCGTTGCTGTCGCAGTAGGATTTCAGCGCCTTGTTCTGCTCCGCCATCTTCCTGCGGACTTCCTTTGCGCCCTCGGTATCTCCTGCGGCTTCGAGCATATCGGCTTCCGTTTTGGACTTCCGCACCTTGCGCTCAAGCTCCCGCTGCTTGCAGACCTTGTGATAAAGCGCTTTATCTTCCTCGTCGTCATACTCAACGGCAGACTTCCGGAACAGCCCGTCAGAAACGCCGCGCGGTCTATGCCCGCAGTTTATCCCGAACAGCCCGTCAGGCTCGCCGAAGCTCGTCTGCGACAGCGGAATCACCTTGTGCCTGCGCCCGTTTATGTCGGTTATCTCGGTAGTTTTCCCGGAGCGTGAAATCAGCTTGCCCTGCCAGGGACGGCACTTCGGGCGGCTGCCGGGGTGGGAGCTCACCTCGAACACGTCCTGCCCGAGGCTGTCCATAGTCGAGAACTGCGCTTCCAGAGCGGTATTCTTGACCGTCGCGCGGATATCCATGTTGACGTAAGCCTCCGGCGACCACTCCCGCCCGGACTTATCCACAAACGCAGGAATGCCTTTCTGCGCCATCTCGTGTATCGTCGTGCGGACTGCCTTTGTGCGGCTCTCCGCGCCCGAAACGACCGAAGCCGTGTTGCTGTTCAGAATATTCAGCATGTCCTGCTTGTTCGCGATTTCAGACTGCTCCCGGCGCTGCTCCTGCGTCCACTTTTCAGCAACGGTATTCACGGCGCGGACGAACGTGCTCTCCGCCTTGTACTTCATGACGGTGTTGACCTGATTGTACACGTCCTTAGCCTGATTACGATAGTGCCTGACGGAGTTCGCGGCGCTCTCGGAGAACTTCTGGTCGTGCCACATATTCTGAATACCGTCCTCCGCAAGCGTATCGTCGATAGCCTGCCGCACGGTTTCCGCAACGTCCCCGGGAATGCCTTTTGTGCCCGCTGCGATTATCTTGTGCGCGTCCTGCCGGAGAAGCCCGTGCTTTGCAAGCTGCTTTAACTGCCACTTGCTGACCTCGTTTAGCTGGTGGTCGTCGTTCAGCGAAAGCTGCCGCGCTATCCGGACGAGCAGCCGTTCCTCAACGCTCATGTACGCGTCCGCGATGGGGGCGGCGAGGTTCAGCGCTTCAAGGGCGGTCATGATTCGTCACCGAAGAAGTCCGCGATACCCCCGCCGCCGGATTCCTCGGACATTCTCGCAAGCTCCTCGCGCGCGGTGGCTTCGTCGCATTTCTGGACTTCCATTATCGCCCTGACCTTGGATTTCAGCCCCGCCGAGACCAGCTTGATGTTGTTGTCGATGAGCGTGTTATCGTCGATGATGATATTATCGTTCCAGCCGACTGTTACGCTGTATTCCCGCGCGGAAATCTCCCCGGACATCACACCGAGCTGTATCAACGCGTGAACGACCGTTTCTATCGTTTCCGTGAGCAGGTTCTTATTATTCTTGACGGTGCGGGCGGTCTTGCTTTCCTGGGAGATTATCTCCGTCGCCGTTTTCATGCCCTGCTGGACGTCGAACGAGAACGTTCCCGCCGACAGCCCGGTCTGCATGCACAGGATATTCAGATACGCGTTGATGGCGCTGACGTGCTGTTCTATGCGGAGTTCCGTGGTGTTGTCGGTTATCCTGAGATTCTCGCCGTCCTCGTGCCGGAGCGCTATGAAAGCCTCGTCGTCCGCGTCGAAGTACCGGACTGCTTCGGCGGTGTCCGGGTCGATTATGGTCTGCACACAGGAACTCGGCACGATTATGCGCTTCTTGCCGAGGACGAACTCCCGCTGGAAGCTGTCGAACACCGTGTCGAGCGCCCGGAGCGTATCCGTGCAGTTCGCGTATACCGACATTCCGAGCGGCACGTCGTAGTCAGAATTGTTGCTGACGAACGGCCGGAAGTACGCAAACACCGGCTTGCCGCCCTCGTACACGACCGGATTCTGCAAGTCCGGGAACATCTCCGCAAGCGGGCATTCCCGCCCGATTTCGCTGTCGGAAGCCGCCTTGAACAGCTTGAATTCCGACCTGCCCGGCTGCATGAATTCAAGAAGATGGAAGTAGTCCTCGCCCCGCATGTAAGTCCCCGAAAGTATGCCGGACTGCACTCCGGAGCCGTCCCAGCTCACCGGGACGAAGCGGTCGGCGGTGATGTAGTCGATCCTGGGTTTCCCGCCGGAGAGGTAGCATTTCAGCACCCCGCCGCCCATAGCGTAGGACTTGCTCAACAGCTCCGGGAGCTGCTTCCAGAAGCCGTTCGCGTTCAGCGCGCTGTTTATGTATTCCTGATATTCCGGGCGGTCGAGCGTTATCTCGCACTGCTCCGAAAAGGTCAGCGCCGCGAGGTTATCGCACAGCACCTTAGCCATATTCAGCCGCAGGAGCTGTCGCTTTCCCCGCGAGAAAAGCCCGCCCTTTGCGGTCTGCCGCCATTCCGGGTCGTCGCGGTATATGCGCCGCCACTTGTCTATGCAGGCGCTGTAGTATTCCGAGCCGCTGAACTCCTGCCCGAATGCGGCGGCTATTTCATTTGCGTTCATGTATTCCTCCAAATTCTATGAGCCGGTTCGCGTGCGGTTCGAGGGCGTATTCCAGCGCGTCAAGGCTGTCTATGTTAGTCGAACCGTCGTCAAGGCGCCTGTCCTTTGTGGGAGATTTGCTGTCCCAGACAGCCTCTGAGAGCGCCGCTATGGTGTGCCTGCACCGCCGCATGATAAAGAGCCTGCCCTGACTCATGAGCATGTCACAGAGCCGTATGCGGTCAATTATCTCGCCCTTGCGCGCGTTGCGGACTTCCACCGGGATATGCCGCACGAACACCTCGGTGCGTATGCCCTTTATGAGCGTAGTTTCCGCGCTGTCGCACCAGATGGACGTCGCCCTGCACTGCGCCTGCGAGCGCTGAACGAAACCGCACACGTCGTCCGTGAGCGTTCCCGGGTCGATTACTTCCTTGCGGTAGTACTCGTCCAGAATCACGATACTGCGGTACCCGCGGGTTATTCCCACAAGACACCCCGCGTGCGCCGAGCCGTTTCCGCCGAAGTCAAGCCCCATCGTTCCGATGATGATATCCGCCGGGACGTCGTCCAGAATGAAGCGCTCCGGGTCGTCCGCAAACTGGCGGTAGATTACGCCGTCAGCGGACTTCCACTCCCCAAGTATGTATCGCTTGAAGAACACGCCGGTGTACATTCCCCGGTAACGCTCCTTGACTGCCTCCGACAGCGACAGGTTGTCGTCCATCGTGAAATGCAGATACAGCAGACGTTTGTCCGCGCGCTTGTCTATCCAGCCAGTCTTGAACCAGTGCGCGGGACTGCCGGGATTGCAGTTGAACCAGAATTTCGACCCGTCCACCGAGCAGCGTCCGGTCGCCTGGTTGACGAAGCTCTCCGGCATGAGCGCGACCTCGTCGAAGAACACACCCGCAAGCGTGATACCCTGTATCAGATCCTGGGAGCGCTCGTCCTTGCCGCCGAACACATAAAAATAATTTTCTATATTTCCTCTGCGAACGACCACAAGATTCTCGGTGCGCTGTTCCGACACCGAATATCCCCGAGAGCGGAGCATTAATTTCAGCCAGAACAGGACGTTCCGACGGAACGAACCGATAGTCTTGCCGCACATCGCGAAGTTGCAGGCTTCGAACTCCGACATCGCCCAGACAACGAAGCTCAGCGACATCGCGACTGACTTTCCGGAACGGATAGCGCCGTCTGCGATAATGCCGTTGTAGTCCCGCACCGGGGACGAGCGGCACCACCAGTTCAGGACTTTCCGCTGCTTCCGGGAGAACGGCTTAAACCTGAACACTGCTTTAATCTTCATCGTTCCAGTCCTCCGCCGCAGAGCCGTCCAGCGCCGCAAGGAAGCCGTCGTCCGGGGACTGCTCCTCCTCGCCGGAGAGCTTTTTCTCCTGGAGTGCTACCTGCTTCTTCTGGAGCTTCACGCGCTCGCCGGAGCTGCCCTCGCCGATAAGGTCGACGATAGCGTTGAACGCCTTGGTGTCCCCGAGCGCCGCCTGCCGTACCATCGCCGCGACTACTGCCGCGCCGTAGGTAGGATTATCGCAGCCCATGTCTATTGCCGAATTATATATCTCGTCGTTCACGATGTCGCTTGAGAGCAGGTCGTTCATCAGGGACTTCAGCGCCTTTTTGCGGCGGCGGGTCTCGCCGGATTTCCTGCCGCCCTTTCTGCCGTTTTCTCTTGCTTCGCTCTCGCTTCGATTTGAGAACGGCACTAAATTCTTATCATTCAACATCACCACCTGCTTGCATAGAAAAAGCGCCCGGGCGATTGCTTCGGGCGCTTTTCAGTATTTCATGATACCATTATAGCACAGGTGAACCGAACAAAACGAACAACTTACAGCTTATTCATGAACCGGTTGTAAATCATGCGTACACCGTCCGGCGAATTGTTCCCCCCGACCTCATAGGCGACGCGCGTCCAGCCGAAAAGGCTCACGCAGCGGTAGTAGACTATCTGACGGGTCAGACTGTCGGGAATATCGTAGATGAACGCAACAGCTTCGTCGCGGCGCTGCTGAATCTCCTCGCGCTTGAGTTCTATGCGGCGCTCAAGGTCAACGCGCCTTTCGGCAAGCTCCCCGACCTTATCCGATGTTCCGGAGCTGCTCCCAGCGTTCGGCTGCGGCGAACGTACCAGCGAGCGGCAGCGGAGCCGTTCAAGCTCCTGTTCCCACATTCGCAGCTCCCGATGGAGATAATATATCTGTTCCAGTTCTTCACGGGTCATTGGTGTCAGCCCTCCTGTTCCAAAACTCAGAAATTGTCTTACGTTTGTTTTCTTCGGTATCATTTTCATAAACTTCTACCGCGTACGGCGAAGCGCCGCATTGTTTGCATTCGACCATCATTACATCGAAAGCGGTCCCTTTTAAGTGTGTAGGCGTTCTGTAATATGCCTCGCCCCCGCAGAACGGGCAGGGCTTCAGCTTAACATCAGCCATTGTTGTTTACCTCCTCTGGTGCTATTATTTTTCTGTATTCACCGAGCCGGTCTTTGATAAGTGGCTCATAATCGGTATTAAGCTCAATACCGATGCCGTTGCGCCCCAGTTGGTTTGCAACCTGTAAAGTTGTGGCTGTGCCACAAAACGGATCAAGAACGGTACCACCGCTGCGTGAGCCAGCTAAAATGCAGGGGGCGATTAAATCTGGTGGGAATGTGGCAAAGTGTGCACCTTTATACGGTTTGGTGCTTACCGTCCAAACATCTCTTTTATTTCGTCTGTCTTTGCCGCCATAGCGCGGTGCACACGCTTTCATCGGCCCGTTTGTTTTTCCGTAAGCCCTTTGCGATCCAGCTTGAGCCTCAATATTTTGCGAAAGTCTTTTTTTGTACTCTCTGCTGTGGGCTCGGCTATTGCCTCACCATCAAAATAATAGCGGGGTGTTTTTGAAAGCAGAAAAATATATTCGTGGCATTTTGTGCAGCGATCCCGCACGCTTTCCGGCATTGGGTTGGTTTTCTGCCATATAATATCTTGCCGTAAATACCAGCCGTCTGCACGCAGGGCAAAGGCTAACATCCACGGTATGCCCATAAGATCCTTTGCTTTTATCCCGTCAAAAGTTTTTGGCGTCTTGGTTGGAGCTGATCCGGGATCAAGCACATAAGTTTCTTTTTGCCTGTTCTTATTGTTCCACGCACCTTTACCGCTGCCGGCGTAACTGTCTGCAATAACCACCCACAGCGTGCCCTCCGGTTTAAGTACCCGGTGCACCTCTCTAAAAACAGCAACGAGGCGCTGTATGTATTCCTCCGGTGTGCTTTCCAAACCGATCTGCCCGCTGTTCCCATAATCACGCAAAACGTAATACGGTGGCGATGTTATACAAGTGTCAACGCTGCCGCTATTGAGGGCTCGCAGCCCTTTTAGTGCATCCGAAAAAATTATTGTGTTCACGGTTTCTCCTAATAGCCTGTCCATATCAATATAGCGTTCAAGATTTTCAACTTCGTTTTCGTCCATTTTTGCCCCACAGTTGCCGCAGTAATCTGTTGTCTGGGCATATTCGCCTTCCTCGCGGTCATAAGAAAACCCACAATTAGAGCAGTACGGTTCCTGCGTATGGCAGCCTTTCCAGTGTGCATGCACCACCGGCGCGACATCGGCGGCGGGCGTATCTTTTGGAATGACAATGAAATCATTCGCCAGTTCCTCAATGTGAGCCTCTGTCCAGACTGGCTCATCATCTTCCGAAACAGAGCTAATGTACCAGCCCTGGAGATAGCCCTCACCGACCGCCTCGCTCTTGTCTATGTATTCACTCACTTTCTCTCATCTCCAATCTCTATCTTGAGCCGCCTGCCGAGCCAGTCCAGCCCGGCGCGGGTAAGGTAGTAGTATACATATTTCTCGGACTGTCTGGAGGTTATCAGTCCCAGTACGCCTGTCAGCTTATCAAACAGCCTGTTTCCGTTTGCTCCATCGCAGAAGTAGTTCCGATACGGCTTGTAAAACGCTTTCCCGTGCCTGTGATATGGTTGGTGTCTATCAAGTCCTACCATGTGCTTGCACAGCTCTGTCAAATCCGCAAGCTCCTTTTCGGATAACATCTCTTCAATTCCCATATCGGTACCCATATTGCCTAAGTACTCCGTGTATTCCTCATCGCGTTTCTTAATCCAGTTCCATGGGTGTTTGCAGCCAAGCATACCGTCAGCGTGTTCTATACCATATTTCCCCTCTGCCTCAAAGCACACATCGTCCTCGGCGATAGGGCATAACGGGCAATTGTCACACCTCATTCCCGCTCACCTCCACATAGCACCACGACTGCGGCGGTCGTTTCAGCGGTCTAAAAGGATAGCTGCTGTTTGTGCAATCCATATCACGCTCATGCTGATTAACCATGTCACACTTCCAGAACTCGCAATTGGGGCAATCTTCGTCACAAAGGGTGCCAAACTCGCTAAGCGCTTTCGGCTTGTTGTAGATTTTCAGTTCCGAAATGTGCCAGCCATATAATTTCCCATATCCCCACCTGCGAAAGGCATAGTCGTTAAGCTCTTCAGCGGATAAGCAACTGCTTGCCAATATATAATCCCCATACGGCTTGTTGATAGGGTCGATACTACTTAGGGGATAATACGTGCAGATTTCGTCGCAGATAAATTCGCCGATGACTTTCTGTTCGTTGCCGTTTGAATACGGCGATAATGTTTTAATGAATACCGGCTTTCCGTGATAGATTGTGCCGTAATTATCATCGCCGTCTTTCATTACATCAAGCAATTTATCTTTGGATTTGATTTGATATATGTAGCACTTGAATGGTGCTTCAATCTTCGGTCTGGTCTTGCGCACCTCGACCGTTTTCTTACCGTTCGCGATAAGAGCACACCATTTCGGCTGCACGCTAAGCAGCACTGCTTTTTTATTCATCGCGGTTCACCTCCAGCAGTTCCGGGTTGTCGTAGATCCCACGCATTTATATCCTCCAATCTGACCCGCAAGTGCGGGACTTCTCCGTAAAGCTTGACAACACGAGCGTCACAAACGCACTTATCATCGTCGTAAGCCACGCCGTTCAGCGCGTCGCAGACGAGCTTGCCGATGTTGTCCCAGTCCGGCTTTTTGGTCGGACGAATCTTCCCGCTGAGCATATCAGCCCGACGATACTTCGGAGTGCTTTTCGGAATACCCATCACCGCGATTATTGTGATTCTGATTTCCGAATCCTCAGGGAACTTGTGTCCGCCTGCTCTGCGGTACGCCCACTGGATAAGCTGTTCATGCAGCTTCGTCTCCTTCGGCGTGTATGTAGTGCCGGAAACTCTGCTGTGCCTGGGCCGCTGCTTTCCGAACGGTTCTCCCGGAACCGTGAATTCAATCTGCATTCTATCCCTCCGAATATTGCTCCTGCAATTCACGCAGGATATCTTCCTGATCTATGCTGCTGTTCTGCTCCGGAACTCCGTCGGCGATCAGCCACTCGGCTATTCTCGCGTAGGAGATACCTCCAGATATTCCCTTGCGCTGCTGCCAGTTCTGATATTTCTGCTCATACAAGGCAACAGCCTTCTCCCCGTATTTGCGCACAAGCTGTTCGCGGGCGGGGGAAGGGGCAGGCGGCGCAGCCGTCCTGCTTTCCCTTTCTTTTAATTTCATTTCATTTCTTTTCTTTTCATTTAGGGAAGAATTATCGCTGTTTCTTCCGGAGTTTTCGCTGTTTTTTCCGGAAATATCAGCGTTTTTTCCGGAATTGCCTATATCTGAATCATCGAGAGGAATAATTACATACTCTAAGACAGGGAAAATATCCTTACGTTTCAATGATTTCGCCGCTTTCAGATATCTCTTCTGGATTCCGCGAGAAGTCAGTATTCCGTATTTGGTATACATTTCCTTGTCGAACAGCGATTCATGATTTTTGGATTCTCTGAGCGCAGCGGCAACAACCTCACGAACAACATCAACACCCACAAACGCCTCACGGTTTGCAAACCTTGACGCCACCCTGTCGTTCCACTCGCAATAGTATCCGTGTATACCATAAATCTTCTGAAAGAGCTTGATTATAATACCAAGCCCTTTCATACCGAACATATCTTCTATTTCCTCAAGCTTATCATCAAACCGGCAATCCAGAGAGAAGTACGGTATACCCTCTGTCATGCATGCTCTCCTATCAGAACGGGTACGGGTCGCTGCCCGCGCTTGCGAAGTCTGCTGTCGTAGTTGCCGGAGCTTCCGGAGAAGCGTTCTGCTCCGTTTGAGAAGCAGCCGGAGCCGTATCAGCGGTGGGAGTATTCCCGGACTTCTCGCCTGTGAAGCTTACGCGCTCGACGTTTATCTCATACCATGTGGACTGGTTCCCGGACTTATCCGTGTATGGGCGCGTCTGGAGTTCTCCCTCAACGAGGATCATACGACCCTTGTCGAAGTACTTACTGACAAGCTCTCCGGTGGAGCGCCATGCCACCACGTTGAAAAAATCCGTCTTTCGCTCCTCACCCTTCTGCTGGAACCGTCTGTCAACGGCTATCCGGAACGTGCAGACGTTCACGCCATTCGGGGTCGTTTTCAGCTCCGGATCAGAGCAGATACGCCCCATCATTATCACTTTGTTGTACATTATCGTATCTCCTTTGACATTCCGTGTTCTGCCAGCCATTTTTCCGCCTTTGCAACAAGCTCGGGCGGAGCCGATGTGACATTGCAGATACACTTGTTCACCATCGCCCAGAATACGGTTTCATTATCTGGTATCGGCACTCCGTATTTCTGCATATATACCTTTATCTTCGCTTCATCGTACGAAAAAAGGGCTTTATTACGCTCTTTTACAAACTCCTCAAATGAGGTATTACTGAAATCCGCCACAATTACGCCTCCTCAATATCCGCTTATATTTTCCGCCGCGCGGGACTGCAATTTACTGCATTTCTGCGGAGTTTTCCTCGGGTTCGTCCGGAGAATCGCTATTCACGATGATCTCCGAATCATCCGTAGGCTCGCCGAGGAGCTTTCCGGGCGCTGCCTCATCGGACAGCGCATTGCTCATCTCGATGGACATGATCCCGTAGTGCGAGAGCAGATTCCGCA
>OGDN01002899.1_pt1 | contig 20034 bp, 16 predicted proteins | sample 1570271 | NCBI WGS metagenome assembly OGDN01 (sample SAMEA4384481, study PRJEB24528) | human gut metagenome | reverse complement strand
TTCCCATATAGAGGAAAAACGGCTCGTCCTTGTGCCGGGCGATGAACTGCGTGGCCTTCAGGGCGATCGTGTCAGCGATACCTTCGTCGATCCACAGCGCCGAACGGCCCCCGGTCATCCATCCGATGCGCGAAATACCGTTGACGATCGTATTGTCATGGCCGTGGCTCGGACGCAGTTTCAGCAACTCGGGATTCTCGGAGCCCGTCGGCCAATCGCCGACCTTGTGGTCATAATTCACCGTAATCGGATCGGCAGGGTCCAGTCCCACGACATGTCCGTTCTCCACGAAGACGCACGGCACACGATCGACCGTGGCCGGAATGAGGTATTCGTAATCGAAACCTATATCGCGCGCATCGGGACGAATCTCGACATTGAAATCCGTGCCGCCGACAGGCCCCAGACCGAGGTGCCATTTACCCACGGCTCCAGTGACATAACCGGCGTCGTGCATGGCGTCGGCAAGCGTATGGCACTCCGTGTCGATGATGAGTTCGGAATTTCCCGGAGCGATCTGCGTATTGGGCAGGCGCCAGGGATACATACCCGTCAGCAAACCGAAACGCGACGGCGTACTGGTAGCGGAGGTCGCATAGGCATTGATGAAGCGCTGGCCCTGCGCGGCCAGACGGTCGATGTTGGGCGTCGCGACTTTCGTCGCCCCATAGCAGCTCAGGTCGCCGATTCCGAGGTCGTCGGAGAAGATGAAGATGACGTTCGGACGGGCATTTTCCGGAACGGAAGCCGCCGGATCGCCGGCACAACTCCCTGCAAACAAAGGGATAACAGGCACAGCGCCAAGAAGGATACGCTTGTTCATGGGTCAGGAAAAAGTTTAAAGGTTTTATTCAAGGACAAACGGCCGGCAAACACCGCTAGGTAAGAACTGCATTTTTATCAAAAAAAACGAGCCGGCAAATTTGCCGGCTCGCAATGGATTGCAAGGCTGTATGACTATCTCAAATTTTCATTTTTTCATATAAGGACATATATTTTTTTGCCATTGTGAGAGCGGAAAAACGAACTTTCACATCTTCAAATATATTGATCATATCGATACTAGTCATCATGGCACTATTCATTTTTTGAGCCAACCCGACAGAATCTCCAGCTGGAAAACTATATCCCTTCAACACCGGATAAAACTCCAACAACTCTCTGAAAGTAGCAATATCGGAACTAACAACTGGAACTCCTGACATGAGCGATTCCATAAAATTCAAGCCAAAACCTTCCGAATGTGAAGCACAAATGCACCAATCAGCCATTTGCAAATATTCATCCACGTTTTGGGTAAAACCATTGAACTGGATTCGGGGATAATCGGAAGCCAATATTCGGCATTTCTTCATCAAAGGTCCCGCCCCAAGAAACAAAAGAAACGGAGCACAAATATCAGTGCCGTCAAATAATCGTTTATAGGCCTCAATAATAGTTTTGGGATCTTTTATTTCATTTAATACGCCTATAACCAAAAAGACTTTGCTGTTTAAAGGGATCTTGAATTTCTTTCGCAAACTACGCCTGGCTTCCGGATTGGAAGGTTTAAAAACAGCCGTATTTATGCCATTGTAGATAACATGAATCATCGGCTTATTCAGCTTACCGCTATAAAAATCTTGTACGGTCCGGGAGATTGCCGCCACGTGATTGATCCGTTCAAGTTGTTGTAAATAGCGTATATTCATATAATTCCCTAAAAAACGGCCTTTGGAGTAAATATAATCCTCGGCTGATATATTATGCGCTGTTTCGACTGTAGGAATACCGGATTTAAGCAGAGACGCCACTAAAACAGGATGATAACCATGTGTATGCACGATATCTATATCATTTTTTTTCAATATAGTATCGACGCTGCGGGAGACCTTTCGAGTAGACAGCTCTAACTGCATAAAAGAATAATTCAACCCTATTATTTCAACTCCCATCAGTTCGAATACCGAAGCTATACTAGTTGTGCTATCATCTTTCCGCAATCGAATGATTAACGGTTTAAACTTTTTTCTGTCGAGATTCTGTATAATATCTCTGAGAACCAAAACCGGTCCCGTCCTACGCAACTGATTGATTATATATGCTATTTTAATCATATGCTAAATATGAAACAGAAAAAATCCATACCCATTATTGGTGAAATTCGCTATTATAAATCGAGTTGCATATATCATAAAATACACAAGGATTATTGACCAAATCAAAATTCGATTATTCCGGTTAATAGTAGCAGACAATGCCGTATGGGCGATATACAGGTATGGAATGATAAAATAAGAGGTTATTCGAGCCAAGGCCATAAAATGAATTACTACAAATAATAAGAATATATATAATATAAACATATTAAAGAATATATGCCCTTCTTTGGTCTCTTCCATCTGCTTTTTATACATCATGGCAAAATAAAAAAACGGCAGGATTTCAAGCAGATTGAGCACATTCATCCCAGCGTCTCTTTCTTGTATGTCGAGAATATACCCAGACAACCTGGCGTCTAATCCCAATGCAGACAACGAAACCTGAATTCCACCCTGTATTATTATATCCCATAAGCCCAATATTGTCATTGCAAAAGCGATTCCCAGAGAACTATATATGAATCTATTCGATAATTTAAATCTGGGAAGCCAATAAACAACTAAGAATATAAATGCCGAAAAATGCTGTATTGATGCTAATGTGACACATAATAAAAACTTCCAGAAACGCCGCTCTCCCACATACGATATCGACCACCACAGAATAGCCATGGCAAGTGCTTGCCGCATCATAATGAAATTATACTGAAAGTACAGACGAGCTATATAAATAAATAGTACAACAAAAATATAGCGTGTCATTTTTCCACGCCGCAATGCCCCATAAAAAAACATGATCGTGGTTAAACTGTAAAGCAAGAACCATACGTGAACATTGGGTAATATTTTGGCAAACAACGTGGATAGAAATACGTACCCGGGATCCATCGATCTGATATAATTATCAGAACTGACATATGCGTCTCCAAATGAAATGATACTTAAAGGATTGTCGAATACGTGCTTATAGGCTGCATAATCGAAAATACGATAAGAATCCGGTGTGCTCCAAATACTCCATCGGCTACCGGCAAACAAAACCATCCCCAACAAAAGCAGTCCTAAAACCAAATCATGTTGGGCCTTCTTTATTTTTACACCGAATACGTCAAACAGTGCAAAAAAAAGAAATATCAAAACAAATAATATAGGAGAAGCTATATCAACGATCATAGCCAAACGACAGTGCTATCCGAAGTTTAAGTATGCCCCATCGAATTATTTTACCCCACAAATCGCCTTTCCTATACGCCCGCAACATCCAAATCCGCCAGACAGGCAGATTTTTCAAGGCGTCTCTGTCATTGAGACAGGTATTATCTACATAATCAAGCAGCCATTGTGGAACATCCGCCCGTTCTCCACCCATACGAAGATAAGCGAAATATTCATTCATCGTGAAAGCGGCGAAACTATGTCTGAAAAGGCCTTCGGAAGCATACGGCTTATCGCCATAAAACTCCCGCATATACGCAATGAAACTTAACTTGGAGGCCACTGCCGCCTTCGACGGAGTATGCGTCACAGAAGACTTTCTCATTACGTAATAATATATGGGAATGCCGGTCAATGCGATTCTACACGCCTTATCGCATAATTGCGCCGTAACATACGCATCCTCCCCCAGCTTCAAGTCTTCGGGAGTAAAAACCTCTGTGAATAGAGATGACCTTATAATCTTTGCACAGAGAGAGAATTGCAGTTTATTGGTCAGCAATGCCGAAGCGACAGCAGATCGTCGACCACCGAACGGAAGGCAGTTCGACATTACGCTGCATTTCCTCGCCGTTTCCAGATAGAAATCGCCAAAGACAATATCCGCATCCGCCGCTTTTGCTTCGGACCAAAGCGTTTCAACCATGTTGTCCGTTACATAGTCGTCTCCGTCAACAAAAATCAACCATTCACCACGTGCCGCAGCGATACCGGCATTGCGTGCCGCCACCACGCCGCGATTAACTTGATGTATAACCGTCAATCGATGATCCCGCTTCCCGTAATGCTCCAAGACAACGCCCGAATGATCCGTACTGCCATCATTTACAGCAATTACCTCAATATTTTGATAATTCTGCCTTAGACAGCTCTCAACACATTTCCCGATATATGCACCGACGTTATAAACGGGTATGATGATAGATACCAACGATTTTGTCATGTCAGAGTGCGTCATTTAAAGCCATTCGCAAGAAATCCAACGATTCTACCCGTAATTTTCGTAATTTCGATGTAACGACCGGATAATTGATCGGCTTGTTGCAAAGTCGAAGTATTTCCTCTTCCTTATATTCACCACTCCACAATCTATCGGTCAGTCCCAAATTACTCAAAAGCGTATTAATACGCCCCATACGGTTCGGGTTACCGGCGAATACGAGAAAATCACGCTCATAAAGAATACTAAAAGCAACGCCATGAAACGAATCGGTCATAACGAGATCGGATTGCGCAATCGCCTTGATCCACGCCCGAATACTCTGAGGATACTCATAACGGAAGTTTTTTTCAGGCTTCAACTTTCCTAACAGCCGAACGTCTTTTCCTGATTCAATTCGGATTTTATTTAACAGCGAGTAATAACCGTCGTCGGGAACCAATTTGTAACTTACGATATTATGTTTCGGTTTTATAACTCCCGTTATTTCCGGATACTTATCATTCAGCAGGGTCGGATCGAGTGTATTAGGTACATTTATCCCAAATAGATCACGAAATATATCCACACCCTCCATTTCGCGGGCAGAAATGCGGGAAAAGACTGACGCGCATTTTCTTAAATGTTCAAGATGACCGTTATCCTGGGGCAGCCAATCATCATTCCCGAAACTAACGGAATATCCGATACGCGGGGTCTGCGCCGGACCGAAATTCAATAGAAAGGCATCTTCAATATCACGTGTTATTTTGTAATTCCAGGTCTGATCGCTACCGACCATAAAAATATCTGCACGGGGAGGATTGTTACGCAAGTCTTCAACAGACTTGTAACGTCGCGTCAAAGGAGGATAAAATTTTTTTCGGAAACCGACGAATGACAGTTTTTTCGGGTATAATAACAGATTTTGTAAACAAGTGTTTTTTTCTTCGATTCTGATATCTATGAGTTCCACATCATATCCCATGCTGCGTAATACCCGGGAAGTTGCGTACGTTTGAAGATTAGCTCCATAATTGAGCGACACATGGAACGTTATGAGTGCGACTTTTTTCATGTCTCCATATTTTTCAGTGCTTTTTTCACCTTGCGGCGGCTGCCGATTTTAGAAAGTCGCATGATGACACCATGCCAAGCTCTGTATGGGAACCATCGCCAAGTTACGGGAACAACTGCATACAACTGTTTGAGCACACCATAAGAACAGTGAGAAAAAAAGAACGGAGCGAAAATTCTTGCCGGATGCAGATTTAAAAACCGGAAACGCCCGTTTATCATACGATGATTGTATGGCAAAAATTTATTCCAGGATGTACGATGAAAAGTAACATTCGATTCGCTCAATAACCGTTCACCTTCCGGCGAATGAACCACTACCGCGGAAAGACCTTTATAGTGTTCCTCCGGATAATCCTTATCGCCCCAAAAATCGGCCAGTGTCAGGTCAGAGCGTCGGTAAGCCTTCGCAAAATGACAATCACAACAACTAGGTCGATTCATCACATGCGATGAGAATGTTTCAATCACAATGTTCTTGTATCCGTAATTAACTTCATCCCCGCGACAATCGACCATATTGAGAGCATATGTATAACCATGGCTTCTCCAACCTGAACTCTTATCCCTGAAAGAACGCACGGCTACTAAAGTATCTTCATACCGAATCAGCGCACGTAGAGGCAAAAGAGAGGGAAATCCGCCACATACAACATCTATTGTGATTAATTTGCCGGAATATTTTTTTGTAGAAAGATAACTGTACAAAGCTCCCACCTGACATCCTGTTCCTGAAAACAAAACTTTGCGACCTTGCTTCAAGCAGACCTCCACCTTCCGATAAATCCCGGTCAAATCCCCTTGCTGATATTTAGAACCTTGCAATAACGGCAGTTCTTCGAGTTTGTCGATCAGCCGATGGCGAACATCAAAACCATCCATAACAGCCCCGGCGACGCAACCGTTTTCCTTCAAAATTTCAGTCGCAACTGCTGCAAACACTCCACCCGATGAGCTAAGCATCCTCAGGTTAGTGTCGTTAGCCCATGCAATATAGAGTTGCGAACAACCTTTGCGCTCATGGTCGTAGCGGTTGATAACAGGGCATGTTTTTGTACATCGGTTACAACGAATACACCGCTCAGGGTGAAATAACGGATAAATGTGGCCATCCGATGCATTATGCGCAGACAGCGCATCATGAGGGCAAGCATCTACACAAGACATACACCCCGTGCAACTCTTCCGAGAAGCCAACAAAGGTTTTTTCACAGACGTCTTAACCATTTCACAAGGCGATAACTCCCCGGGATATGCCATATCCACCATTTGATACGATTTCTTTTCCAGACAGTCCCGTTTTGTGCCCGGAGCTGCGAAAACAAGCGCATAAAACTTTCTCTTGCGCCGTATTCGAAGCAAGCATTAAGCGACAAGTTATATTGAAGGTCGATGGCTTTCTTTTTATAGAATAGTCTCTCGCCGGAAGTCATATTCGGTATGTTCCCGATAGTTGTACATACGTTTTCTCCCAAACGTTGCATATGTGTTAATGCCTTTTCCCCATCTTTTTTATTGGTATGACTATGGCTGCTTAAACGCAGATAATATTTATAATAAGGCTTTGAATCTCTCCATATAGCTACTTTGTTACCAAAAGCCAAGGGCAATACCAACTGATAATTCTGTCCCGATCGGTTGTTATAAATCGTCCGGTCCGGTATTTGGCGCAATACGATCTCACTCCGAGCTATATAGTATGGCGGACCGACACCTGCATTGCCGTTAAGAAGGTCTTTAAAAAAAGTATCTTCATTCCAAGAGGCGAACATTTCGGCAGAATGCTCGACAACGGTATCCGGTTGCGCCTCATGAACCGTAATGAAATTCGTCAGCAAGATGGCGATATCCGGATGTCGCTCCATATAATCGACTCGGTCGCCTATCGAATTATTTATCAGTTCATCATCAGGATCAGGCCAGATAAGGTAATCTCCGGTAAAGACCTTCAATCCGGCATTTATCGCTCCTGGCAAACCTTTGTTCTTCTGTTTGATGTAGATAAGTTCTCCACCGCGTTGGTCTATCTTTGGCTTGTAACTCAATATTTTGTCTTCCGTATGATCTGTACTGCCGTCATTGACCATAATCAATTCGATATTTGTATGCGAATCGGACAAAATACCCTGAAAAAAAACATCCAGGTATTTTTCAGAGTTATAGCACGGAACGATTATGCTGACTTTGGGCGAAATTTGTTCCATTGTTCAGAAATCAGATTGATAAGACAGCGGTATTCTTTTGTTTTATGAAACAGAAGAATCGTAATCAAAGCTACGATTCCTGAAGTACACAAAACACGATATATCAGATTCACAATACAATATTCCGGAAAGAGCCGGGAGCAAATGAATACGGAAAATACACATATCAGAAACGTAGTCCCGGAATAGACGAACATTTTTTCGAAATACCTGCCGACAGGAATATTCAAGGTATATTTGTAGGTAAAAAATGCATGGACCCAATTAATCAGGAAAAAGCTAATGACAATCTTGGCAATGAAAATACCGGAAACACCGAGCCAATGTACCAACAGAACCGACAGTCCCAAATTGGCAACCGATTGCAAAACCGGAAAAAATTTATCCTGATCAAAAATGCCGCTGGCAGTTTTGAACGAATAGATATTCGAGCGCATGAGTTGCAGATAGAGATAACCCGAGATCAGATAAACAATCATATCCGGAAACAGATATTCCTCACCCAGCCACAAAGTAATCAGGACTTGCATACAGGTACATACCAAGGCAGTAACCCATAAAGCGACGATAAAATTGATAAAGAATCCCATGTTGAAAACAGAATACGTTTTCGCCTCGTCTTTTTCGACGATCAGATTGCCGATACTTGCCGTCGCGGCATCGAATATTTTAGCGATTATGCTTCCGATGGAAACCACGAGGAACATGTAATTGGAAAATATACCGACAACGCCGAGGGTCAGAAAATAAGAGATGATGATATTATCCGTATTCTTTACACAAAAATTTCCTAAGTTATGAATCGACAATGCCTTAACATTTTTAATCACATCTTTCTTCTGAGCCGGGGAGATTCCGGCCGCATCCGACAAATTACGTAGGAACGGATATTTTCGGGTCACCATACGATTCACGTATACATTTCCTCCGATAGTAAAGACGATCACAACCAGTACGTAAGTAATCATATCCCGGGTCAACAACAGAACTGCGATTTGACACGCGATAGACATGACTTTAAAGATCATGTCAGCGTATACCATTTTGTAAGCCTGTTGATTAGCAAAAAGAACGGAACGTTTATAGGAAAGCAGATAGGATACGACGGAATTCAACAGGTACAGAAGAAAAACGGTGTAAACCAACTTCATATCGACCTCTTCCTTTACCAGGATGGGGAGGAAAAACAACAAAATGATTCCGATTCCCAGTACCGTCAATGCGACATACCGGTACATGACTCTGTATATTTTCAGATAGGCCTTAATGGTTGGTTTATCATTCTTCGCAAAAGGCTTATAAAGAGCATAAACCATAGCCTGGCCAATTCCCAATTCTGCTAAGGAAAGCATGGATAATATATCGACACAGAGTGAATTCAGCCCAAAATAGGTTACATTGAGCTGAGTCAGGAAAACCTTGCGGTTAACAAACGTAAATGCCATGATTACCAATGTATAAACAATATTGGCCAATACATTGGCATATGTATTTTTTTTACGCATCTGGTTTAAATCTATTCGCTCACGACTGGCTGGAAGAGTTCCGACAGATGACGATGTCAACGTTCGTTACATCGATTTCAATACCCATGAATACTTTTCTATTGTCTGAAAAAAAATCTGTACAGAAACGCCCTAAAACTCCCCGGGAGCAATCTCCCTCCGCATCTCAACATAATGTTAGTGCAATAATTGAAGCGTGATATTATCCCGGAATCCAACAACAATTTTTGAATCATCAATTCGGATTTGATGTATGTAATTCCCCCGCGTCGTTTTTGTGTATTCCGATCCATTTTAAACAAATACAAAATATCCGGTATAGAGGTAATCTTCATGTCGGCCGCATACATACGAATCCAAAGATGATAATCTTCCATGAAGGGACAATGTTGATAGCTTCCGGCCCGCAAGACGGAGGATTTGCGAAAAAATACCGTCGGATGATTTACCGGAGAACGAAATTTTATATAGGAATCGACCGATGCCGGACATGCTTTGACGGACATTACAATATGTTCGTCAGTCTCGAATTCACCGAGTGCACATCCCAAAACATCTATATCAGGATGAGCCCTTATGTATTCAAGTTGTTTTTCGAAACGTGTCGGCAGAGATATATCGTCGCTATCCATGCGTGTGACCCATTCATTACGGCAACGGTTCAATCCGGCATTCAGGGCTCTTCCCAAACCGACATTCGCGGGTAATTTGACAGATATGAATGAAGGAAAAATGCTTTTATACTTGTCTATGACTCGATACAGTTCTTCCGTTAAAGGGCCATCTTCGACAAGTACCAATTCAGACGGCTTTGTTGTTTGATCGACGAGGATACTTCGTAGAGCTCGATCCAAAAGAGTAGCTCGTTCTTTAATGTAAATGGACATTAATACAGAAAAGGGCTCCACTGTAGTTCGGAAAATTTTACTTTGTAAGTGAAAATCAGCGTTGGAATTGAAAATCAACAGTCGGAAAAACTGCCATTGAGTAAAAATTGAGATATTACCTACAAAACATCTCCAACATTTTATCTCCGACCAATACCCACGCAGCGGCCGCGGCCCCGGCCAGGAACACGCAACCCACGAGAATCATCATCTTGGAGGGTTTCGAGGGTTTCAACGGCACCGTCGCAGGCTGTACCACGGCGTAGACCGGAGTCGATTCCTGGACCTTTGCCCTGGCCAGCTGCAACTGCTGAGCCGTCTGGTTGTAGAGGCTGTAAGCCAGCGACATCTCATTCTGCAGACGCTCCTCCTCCGTGCGGAAACTCCGCCGCGACAACGACTGGTTCTGGTCCATATACTGCGCGTAGCGCTGCTGCGCCGCATAGTACTTCCCCTGCGCCTCGTCGAACAGACGTTGCGTGAACTCCAGGTCATGCCGAGCCTTGTCCGTACGGTACTGCGTGATGTGGTTCTGCAAATTCTGCATCACCGTATCCGTCAGCGTCGCAGCGATCAGCGGGTCCTGCATCGTCACCGACAGCGACACAACCATCGTCTTCTTATCCACGCTCGCGGCAATACGCTCCTGAAGCGATTTCACCACCTCGCTGTCCTCTTTGGTCAGCCGGAACGGATCTACGGGACCTTCATTCGCCGGTTCCTCCGCGCGGAACAGCCCCATGAACCACCCCAGCGCCTTGAACGGAGCCGCAACAACCGCGCTCCACCACGGGCTCCGCAGCTCTTCCGAAACGTACGCCCGGAGGGGCATGGCCGTCAGGCCCTTCCGGTCGGCGACCTCTACATCGAACAGCTCCGTCATAAACGGCACCGACTGCACGATATCCGGATACAACTCCGGGGACATCGCATCCGCCGAGTTCATGCTTCCGACATTGATGCCGGCCATCGAAGCCAGCGAACTCAGACCTCCCAGCGACGTCTTGCCGCCCTGGATCTCAGGGGCCAGCTTCACCGTAACCGTATACTCCTTCGGGATGCTGAACCCGATGACAAGCCCCGCGAGCGCGCCCGCGAGACACCATTTGACGATCATCCGGCGACCCTGCCAGAGTTTCTGAGCCAATTCGATCAGGTCGATCTCCTGATCCGCACCCATCGGCTGCTGTTGTAGGTTGTTCGGTTCCATCTTATTTCGTCATGTTTGCGATCGACGCCGCCATCGTGCCGATAGACGCCGCAGAGGTCGTGAGACCCAGAATTTCAGAAATGCCAATGCCCTTGCGCTCGCGTTTCGACGGAACGATGATCTCACAGCCCGGTTCGACCTTCGCATTACCCTTCACGCGTGCGACCCGGCCGTTCAGATAAACGATATAGGCTTTGCTGCGCTTGGCCCGGGCCCCGTAGCCGCCCGCCTGCGCGATGTAATATTTCACCCGCTTGTCCTTCATATAGACCGTCGTATTGGGGCACATCACGTCTCCGTTGATCTTCACCGTGCTCACATACTCCGGAACGATCAGGCGGTCACCCTCGCGCAGCACCATGTCGTAGTCCGAACCGGGGTTCGACAGCGCCTTGTCCAGTTCGATACCAACCGTATAGTAATCGTCCGTCTGCAGTTTTTCCAACGATACCGAGTCCGCACCGCGATTCTGACGTGCGGCACGAAGCGCAGCGTCGCGCACGGCACGTTCCTCCTCGTTCAGACGACGGATCAGACGGCCTCCGCGCACATAGGCGTCGTCCGTGATGCCACCCGCACGCTTGACAAGGTCCGACAGCCGCTCGTTTTTCTTTATCAACGTGTAACCGCCCGAGAAGACGACCTCGCCTTCGAGCCGGACCCGCTGCTGGGACTGATAGCCCGGACTCCGGCGAACCTCCACCACGTCGAACGGTGCCAGTTCGAAACCCGCATCTCCATCCACCACAAGGCCCTCTTTCAGCGAGAACGTATAGACCTTGCCCACGTCGTTCGACGGTATCGTACTCTTCGCGTCCTTCAACCGGCGCGCGACCTCCACCCGAACCGTAGAGGCGCCGTCCAGAAGACCTCCGGCCTGCACGATAAGGTCCTCGAGCGTCGTATGCTCCGCATACGGGTACACTCCCGGGCGGGCGACCTCGCCGCCGATCGTGAAACCGCCGCGGTCTTCCAGGTCATGGACACTCGACACGATCAATATGTCGTTACGCCGCAAGGCAATATCGGCCAGACGCCCCGAAAGAACTCCCGCCAGGTCCACGGCCACGACCTCCGGGGTAAGGTCCTCCTTCTCCCGAAGCAGCTGCGCACGACCCAGGAAAGCATCCTCACGAGGACCCTCCGCGCTCCCGACCAACTCCCGGACCGTACTGCGCCCCTCGCAAAGCTCGTACATGCCGGGACGATAGACTGCCCCCTGCACCTCCACACGGTTCGCATAGCGGTCCAGCGTCCGCCCGACAGCAACCGAATCCCCGTCCATCAGCGCAAAAGTCCCGTAGCCGACGCTGTCCACGTTAAACAACTCGTGCTCGCGTCCCGCGGTGCGCACCACGCGGACCTCTCGTCCGTAGGCATCGCCCGTGAAGCCCCCGGCATACGACAACAACTGCGTAAGCGACTCCCCGGCTTCCAGCTCGTAGCGCATCGGGCGTTTGATGCGCCCCGTGACCTCCACCAGAAGATCGTACGGCGGAACCAGCACGATATCGCCCTCTTCCAGACGGATGTCGTCTTTCGAATCCCCGTCGAAAAGGTATTTGTAAACGTCAACGGAGGCGATCTCCCGACCGCCGCGAAGCACCCGGATATTGCGCAGGGTACCGATGTCTGTAATACCACCGGCTTTGTACAGCGCATGGAAGACCGTGGCGAACGACGACAGGCGGTATGTGCCAGGGGTTGCGACCTCTCCCAGAATGTTCACCTGAATCGTCCGCAGCTGACCCAGCGTAACCCGGATATCCGACGAGGGAGCCTCACCCGAAACGCCCGCATATTTCCGCGAAAAAAGACCGCGAAGGCGGTCGTTGGCTGCGCTGATCGTAAGCCCGTTCAGGTAGACAGGACCCAGTTGATCGACCATGATATTGCCCTCAGGGGAGATGGTACCCCGGATGTGGTCCTCGTTCTCGCCCCAGATGTCGATGATAACCTCGTCGCCCGGACCCAGCTTATAGTTTTCAGGGGTCGCAAGGTTCGAGTTCGGCTCGAACGTTAGAGACTGACCCGTAAAGACGTCGTGACCGAAAATACGGACCCGGGGAGAAGGCTGCGATTCCGCATGCGCCGGCCCCGAAATGCCGTCCTGCGATTCCGAAGGTACGGAGCGAAGACGATCATCGGCTTCCGAAGCAGATTTCGAAATGTCGACAGAAACGGGACGAGACCCCGAATCATACTGTTCACGCAGACGCGACAACTGATCCGCCGTGACGCCCCGGGCAAGCAGCTCCTTGCCGATCTGCTGATCGCTCTTGCCGCTCTGTTTGCCCTCCAAAGCATATTTCACGACAGCCTCGTCGCTCATCTGGGCGTAAGAAGAAATACCGGACAGTAAAAATCCGGATAACAATAAAATGCAGAAAATCCTGTTCATGAATTATTTCACTGTTGGCTGATATGGTTTATTAGAAAACGATCGTCAGAATTTTTTCCCGAAAACAATCGCACAAAACGTATTCGTAAGAACTTTGAGATCGAGCCACCAGGAGCGATGACCCAGATAATAGAGGTCATATTCCAATCTGCGCAGCATCTTTTCCATCGTATCCGTATAACCGTTATAAAGCGTCGCATAGGAAGTCACTCCCGGACGGATCTGATACAGATAAACATAACGCATGTCGTATTCGAGAATCTGGTCTATATAGAATTTCCGCTCCGGCCGGGGCCCTATAAAGGCCATGTCCCCACAGAAGACATTCCATAACTGAGGCAGTTCATCCAGATGGTGGGCACGCAGAAATCGGCCGACTCTCGTCAGCCGGGGGTCATTATCCCCGCCGCTGTGACTTAACTGCGGACCGAATTTTTCAGCGTCGAGCCGCATGGAACGGAACTTATAAATATTGAACGGACGACCGAAACGACCGATACGCTCCTGTTTGAAGATGGCTGGTCCTCCGTCTTCCCATTTGACTGCGATATAACAGATCAAAAATAAGGGAGAGAATAGAATCAATGCCAACCATGCCAGCAAACAATCTGCCACCCGCTTCACCTGGCGCGTAAATGAAGACATGCCGTCCGGAATGAAACGGTCTTTAGGAACATATTTGCTCACAGGGGTCGAGACTTCGATATCCTCATCGAATTTCGGATGCCGGTTCTTTAGCTTGCAGGCCCATCTCGCATAAGCATTATTATCCACCGCATCCGATATTCGAACGTGCAAATCCGAATCGGAAGTCGATGGCAAAACATTCGCTCGTTGCAGCAGCAACGGAATGGCATCTTCCCCGACCAAAGTACAGGGCATCTGCATTTTTTTGGAAAATCCCCGCAGGCACATGCAACCCTGTGCTTTTACAAACAATCGCAGGCTATAAGCCGAAAGACCGTATGCAACCCAGGCATCTACCGAATCCAAAAAATACAGATGCAGGAAAGAGCCGTCATTCTTATATTCATTGAGCGTGATAACGTCCGAAATCATTTGTGTAGACTGCCCCATGATAAATCGTATAAATTTGAAGATTCGCTTCCTGTTATGTGAATTCGCTGATCGTCCTTCTGTACCAGTGTTTGTATAGTTTGGGAGCGAGCGCCGGAACCGTCAATATCTCGTAATCGGGACCGGCTGTCCGCAGGATATGCCCTCGGGAATACGCTTGCAGATCCGCATCCGTAACGGAGGCCATTACCACAGGAAAAGGATAATCCCTGAAGTTGAAGACAGCAGTTTCATGCCGGGGAAACAGACGGCACAGCTGGCAGGCCGAATGCTCGAAGGCAACCCAATATCCTCCAGTATTATACAGGTGGACGAGTGTTTCGTTGTTCTTTTCCCGGTCGAGGATTTCTTGCTGATGAGCTGCCAGGAAGGACATCAACCTCATTCCCGGCGATTCGGACAATTGAGACTGTTGAGAAATTCCGTACATTGTTTTCGATATGCTATGAACCACTTGCCAATGCCGCTCCGCTGTCGGGACAATGTCCCAGCCACCGGTCGTAGTCGTCCAACCGTTGCAGGAGCCGCTTTTTAGTTTTCCGGAGAGCGGCGGTGTCACCTCGCCACGGGTCAATGAGTTCGTGAGCCTGGGCATAATAGAACCGATTGTCCGTACAGCCGTAAAGCGTAACGAGCAGCAATGCCCGGGACTGCTCGGCCTTGACCAGCGGAAGGATGCTCCGGACCGTGCCGCAGAGACGCTCATACGCCTCGGTCTGGCCGAGAATGGCATAAGCCGGAAGCAACAGCGCATAGAGTTTACAACGCATTACGTCGCTGTCCATCTGCAGGTTACCATACAGACGCAATGTTTCGCTGGCCAGAGTCCGGTCCTCGTCAGTCACCCCCTCCGGACTATGATAGCGTCTCAGAGCCTCGTGCAACCCCGATTGCAGGCGTTCGTTGTCCAACCGATTATATGGATGTTTGCCTTCGTTATTCAGGGCGATGACTTCGTATTCGCCGGAACGGACATGCAGCAGAGGAACCCACAGCCAGTTTTCGACACACACGACCAAATCTTTCTGTCCGGCACCGGGCTGAATGGCAACACACGCTTCGACACCCTTGAAACGCCCTGCGGTAATGCGCACCTTGTCGCCTTTCATAAGACGCTTCGTTTCGGGGACATAAACAGGGAGTTCATTGGAATAGGCCCGGGCGACCCATTGCAGATTCAGCATCTCCTTATCGGACAGATAAGGGTAATAACTGTGCTGCCCGTTCTTTACGCGCGGCAGGAAATTGTACTGCGGCAATACCTGCTTCATACGATAAAGCTCGTTCTCCGATGACCGGATAAAGACATAGTTGTAGAATAACGACCGGTGTGTGTCGATAAGACGGTCCCCCTCATGCCTTACCTCCCGGTAGGAAGGGGCAAAGAATTCGAATGCCGGCTCACCATTACGGAGCCGACGCTCCAATTCCCGTTGCAACCCGACGGCCGGTCCCCGGTGACAGAGGGGAAGCGTCAGCACATACCATCGAATGGCATGGCTGTTTTTCATACTTGCAAGTTGTTCGGGGGAGGACACAAAAAGAGGTCCGATGCGCTCCTCCAAGATCTCCTTCATCGCTCTTTACGAATGGATTGAATCTGTGGTACGGGCACATCGCGGCCATGTCAGAAAGCATTTATAATGCTCTGATATTTAATCATTTGCCGATGCGCCCCAAGTATTCCCGGAAAAATTCTCACTCTCGACAATCTGACGCAGATACCGGAAATACAAGTTTTGCTATGTATAGTTTCTTTCCAAGAAACCATAAGTGACTGGGCAAAAGTATGTATTATTGTCCAAAGGACCAAACAAAACTGGCTCATTTTTTATTATAAAAAATCCCCCCCCCCCTCACAAAATGGGCTGTAAATTAGTGATTTATGTCAATAGTTCGCATTTTTAGATATGTCCAACAATTTTTTTTTATTCCGACACCTCCGGTCGGTCTTTCAACCTAATATAAATAAGGATAATACAAAAGAATGTTGTCATAAAAGGGCGTATTGTACTCTTATATATAGGATAATCATTGCTTTAGGCTGAATTATGGTTTCTTGGAAAGAAATCACATTATTTCAGTCGGCCAACTCACGATTCCCAATCTCCATAAAAATACCTCATATACAGAATCATTGCAACCACTCCTTTTTGCGTTGCAAGATTTAGTATCTCGATGCTCAGGGATTTTAGCACACGGGACCGCTGTTCCAAAGCGGCATTTGAGCGCAAGACGCTGAAAATAAACCGTTGCCTTTTCGTTACCTATTGTCTTATACAAAAATGTAACGACCCGAATTATCGAATCGTTACATTCTTTCACTCCCGCTCCGGAAAGAGCGGCTTTTTTATTTCAGACCCGTCAGCAGGGCGAAGAGGGAACCGAAGAGGAAGAAAAATTTGCTGAGTTTGAGCCGCAGCGAACGGTAGCCGCGGTACTTCTGGGTTTTAACGGTGTTGATGCTGATGCCCAGCCGGCGGGCGATCTCGGCGCCCTTGAACCCGGCGATCGAGAGGCGGATGATCCGGCTCTGCTCCGAAGGCAGGGCGTGGATATCGCTGTAAAGCCGGCGAATAACCTCCTCCCCGACCATTCCGGCAAGCAGTCCGGTATCGGCTTCGGGATCGAAGTGGGGGGGGGAAACTTCGTCGCGCACCTGCTGTTCATGCATGTTCCGCAGCAACGACTCGCGGTTGCTGCGGTCGCGCCGGTAGGCCAGCGAATTGTGGTAGACCGAACGGTAGAGATAAGCCGCAAGTTCGGGAAGCACCGAAAAGGTCCGATCCGACTGCCACATCCTGAGCAGCAACTCCTGAACGAGATCCTCGGCGAACGCGGCATCGCCCGTGAGCGACGCCGAATAGGCACAGAGCGCCTTGTAGTAACGGGCGTAGAGCTCCTCCCAGGCAACGGGCTCCTTCCCGTTGACCCGGCTCACGAACTCTTCCGATTCCGTTGGTCTTATCTCCATGACAACTTATTCCGACTTGTGCAAAACGTTTGGCGTGCTTTGCAAAAACCCTCCAAAAAGAGCGTTGCAACGAGGGGTTTGCTCGCAAATATAAGTATTTTGAACCATATATATATGCGTTTCGGACATTTTTCTGTACGAACCGGACAAAGCCCGGCGTTACATTTTTCAACAAAAAAAACGAACCGGAACGACATTTATTCCGAATTCCGACCGCCGATATAATAAATCGTCGCAAAAAGTTGCATTTCAATTATATTTTCCTAAATTTGTATTATCCGAATCATACCGCAAATTCTTATGGAAAAACGTGAACTTTTACTCGGAGACGAAGCCCTCGCGCTGGGGGCGCTCCATGCGGGACTGTCGGGCGTCTATGCTTATCCGGGTACACCCTCGACCGAAATCACCGAATATATCCAGGATCATCCCCTCGCCGTCGCGCGCGGCGTCCACCGCACGTGGTCGTCGAACGAAAAGACGGCCATGGAGGAGGCGCTCGGCATGTCGTTCGCCGGCAAACGCGCGCTGGTCTGCATGAAACACGTGGGACTGAACGTGGCTGCCGACGCCTTCGTCAACGCGGCGATGACCGGGGCCAACGGCGGACTGGTGGTGGTCGTGGCCGACGACCCTTCGATGCACTCCTCGCAGAACGAGCAGGATTCGCGCTTCTACGGAAAATTCGCCCTCGTGCCGACTTTCGAACCCTCCACCCAGCAGGAGGCCTACGATATGGTGAAAGCCGCGTTCGAACTTTCGGAACGGTTCCGGATTCCGGTGCTGATGCGCCTGACGACCCGCATGGCTCACTCGCGGGCGGTGGTCGAAGTGACGGAACCTCGCACCGAAAACGAACTGCACTCGCCCGCCGAAACCCGCCAGTGGGTACTCATGCCGGGCAACTCGCGCGTGCGGTACAAGATCCTGCTGGACGACTACGCCCGATTGGAGACGGAGGCTGCCGCAAGCCCGTTCAACACCTATACGGAGGGTCCGGACAAACGGCTGGGCATCATCGCCTGCGGCATCGCCCATAATTACGTGATGGAGAACTACCCGGACGGCTGTCCGCATCCGGTGCTGAAGCTGTCGCAATACCCGCTGCCCCGCGACCTGGTGCGGCGCATGGCCTCGGAATGCCAGGCGTTGCTCGTCGTCGAGGAGGGTCAGCCCGTCGTGGAGGAGGCCGTGCGGGGCGTACTGCCCGGTCCCCTGCCGATCCGGGGACGCCTGACGGGCGAACTGCCCCGCACCGGGGAGCTCACGCCCGACAGCGTACGCGCGGCCCTCGGGATGTCCCCGCACCGGACGCACGCCGCCAGCGAGATCGTCGTGCCCCGCCCGCCCGCACTGTGTCAGGGATGCGGACATCGCGACATGTACACCGCACTGACCGAGGTGGTCCGCGAGGAATATCCCGCCGGTAAGGTTTTCAGCGATATCGGCTGCTACACGCTGGGGTGGCTGGCTCCGTTCCACGCCATCGACACCTGCGTGGACATGGGGGCCTCGATCACCATGGCCAAAGGCGCCGCCGACGCAGGACAGCACCCCTCGATCGCCGTGATCGGCGACTCGACCTTCACCCATTCGGGCATGACGGGGCTGCTGGACGCCGTGAACGAGCGGGCGAACATCACGGTCATCATCTCGGACAACCTCACGACAGGCATGACCGGAGGCCAGGATTCGGCCGGCACGGGACGCCTCGAACAGATATGCGCCGGCATCGGCGTCGACCCGGCGCACATCCGCGTGACGGTGCCGCTGCCCAGGAACCGCGAGGAGCTGAAGGCGATGATCCGCGAAGAGATCGCTTATCCGGGCGTCTCGGTCATCATCCCGCGCCGCGAATGCATCCAGACCGCCAAAAAACATAACACGGCAAAAAAGTAAAGGCTTATGAAACGCGACATCATACTCTCAGGAGTCGGAGGACAGGGAATCCTCTCGATCGCCACCGTCATCGGACGGGCGGCCCTCGCCGAAGGGCTGCAGTTGAAGCAGGCCGAAGTCCACGGCATGAGCCAGCGGGGCGGCGACGTGCAGTCGAACCTGCGCATCTCCTCGTCAGCGATCCATGCGGACCTCATCCCGCGGGGCGAGGCCGACCTCATCGTCTCGCTCGAACCGATGGAGGCGCTGCGCTACCTGCCGTGGCTGGCGTCCGACGGCTGGGTCATCACCAACACGGTCCCGCTGGTCAACATCCCCGACTACCCCGGCGCCGATGAGGCGCTGCCCCACGCGGTGACGCTCGACATCGACGCCTTGGCCAAGGCCGCGGCATCGCCCCGCTCGGCCAACATGGTGCTGCTGGGCGCCGCGGCGCCATTTCTGGACATCGACGCCGCGAAGCTCGAAGCAGGCATCCGCGACATCTTCGCCCGCAAAGGCGAGCAGGTGGTGGAGATGAACCTCGCGGCATTCCGCGCCGGGTATGAAGCGACCCAAAAACAGGCAAAACGATGAAAATACCTT
>OGDN01002893.1_pt1 | contig 20066 bp, 30 predicted proteins | sample 1570271 | NCBI WGS metagenome assembly OGDN01 (sample SAMEA4384481, study PRJEB24528) | human gut metagenome | reverse complement strand
AACTATTCATTAGAATAGGAGACATAACATGAAACACTATCCAGACGAAACACGATAAAAAATTGTTCGACTGCACATTCAAGACGGATGAACATTAAAAAGCTTAGCTGCTGAATATGGCGTATCCCAAGCCTCAATCTCTAATTGGGTAAGACATTATCGCAAAGAATGCCAAACTAATAATAAAGAAAAATCACAGCTTGAACTCATGGAGGAGGTTCGTAAATTACGTCAAGAAAAGGCAGAGCTTGAAAAGGAAAATGATTTCTTAAAAAAAGCAGCGGCATTCTTTGCAAAGGAAATCGATTAGAGGCATATCGTTTTATTGATAACTATAAAGAAGATTTTGGTTTGCGTTGGTTGTTCTTGCATATGAATATTCATCCCAATGCTTATTATAATTATCTTAAAAAGACAAGGACTAACTATCATCGTCAAAAGAAAGCTATTCTTAATACTATTCGAGATATCTACCATGAGTGCAATGGAAAGAAGTAAATCAATTCTTCGAAACAGAAAGCATCAAACTTTCTGATATAGAGCCTTCGAAAGTTAGTTATAGGGAGGTACAAAGGAATCAAATCAATACCACTATTTATAATGAAAAAGGTAATATAAAGGATATTGATACTAGCATTATAAGAGATATGTACGATAAAAGCAAACCTACTTTAAAACAGGGAGCCTATATATCCGCTATAGCAGCTTCTCTAGAAGGGGGGTACTGCATTTATAACAGCAATAATTAAAAAAAGCGCTTAGGGAAAACTATTAGTGAGTTTACAAAAGACGATTGTCTTGAAATTTCTAAAGATAGTGGAATTGGAGCTATAAAAGGAAGTACTCGAGGCATTACGATATACGCCCTAACGAATTACACAGCTACTCCTGCAGCAGTAGCAAGTTCATTGTGCACTGCTTCATTTGGTATCGCTAAAGAAGCATACAAATTCCGTAAAAACTTAATCACAAAAGAAGAATTTTTACTAAATTCGCAAATATTATGTGTTGAAGTATCAGTTAGTGCATTATCCTCAATATTAGGACATGCTGTAATTCCAATACCTATTTTAGGATCCGTTATTGGAAATAATATAGGAACTTTCCTATATGAAATCGCTAAAGATAATCTCACAATGAAAGAGAAATTACTGATAGCAGATTATTTCAAAGAGATACAAGAATATAACTATTTTTTAGATAATTAATTTGAATTATATAATCATCAACTTCAGAGAGATTAAGAATTACTATAAACTTTTAGGGAAGGCATTTTCTCCTGACTATAATATCGCTTTTCAGGGATCTTATGAATTTTTAAATATGTTTTTTAAAAATACGTTAACCTCTCCTATTTTCTCTGCTTCAGGTAAATAGATAGAAACGGTTGTCGAATAAACAAAAGAAGGTACACTCACAATTGAAAGCAATTGACTAATAACTGCATAAATAGCCAACAATTCTACTCCTAATCTCGACATCAAGGCATCAAACACCATAATAAACAAAACACTCTCCAGAATTTCTTGACCAACCAAAGGAATACCAAATGTTATTAATTCAAATTTAGTTGTAGATGTAATGGATAAAGCCTTCAAAATCATTGGATAAACCATAAACAAGTAACTAAGCGATATGAAAGCTAAGGATACAATCGTTGATATGGCTGCTCCCTTAATTCCGATTTGTGGTACCAGTACATAATTTAACACAACATCTATTAATGAACTGATAAGTCCAACCCACATAATTGGTTTTGTTTTCTTTTGAACTCTTAATAAATTTGTCAGCGAAAAGTTTAATAATGTCAATCCGATATATGGAGACATGAAGACTAAATAAATGGTGGATAAGGACAATAGTTGCCCTTTAAATCCATAGAGCTGCTTCAAGATTACATTTCCAAAAATAATGACAAAAACCGCAAAGGCAACTCCGATAATTAAATCTAAGGTTAGATTTGATTTCAATAAATCATCAAACCTGTTAGTTTGCCGATTAGAGTACGCCTTAGAGCTTTTAATATTAAATGACAAACTGAATGCTCCTAAAAGTCCACCAAAAGCAAATAAGAGATTCTGAATAATGGAAATTCCTGACAGAGCAATTGAGGAATTGTTCACAGCAAAATGCAATGCTATCTGCCCAATAATTACTTGACCAATATTTGTTAAAACTAAGGGAAAGGCAAATTTGTTAATTTCTTTTGAATCTATCATTTTTCCTCTCTAAAAGGCTTCAAATGTAAGTAAAGATCAGATTTAACTAAATTTGCATAAATAATATGCAAAATAGGAGTTTCTTCTAAAAATGAAATAATTGCCTGCTTACAATCATTAGCAGATACCTCATAATCTTGCTGTAATAGTTCTACAATCTTGTCTAAAGAAAAATTTTTAGAAATGCAATAAAGTATTTCTGCTCCTATTTCATCAAATGAATAGTACTCTAATCAAGTAGATCGTATCCTATGTATTCATCTGCTACTTTATTTACAATGAAATCTCTCTTACCTCTTATCACAAAATGTTCTTTCATACGACTACTCCACCTCCTTTTTGTTCATAAAAGCAGGCTAAATCAGAGCCCAGTAACGTTCCATCTAATTCCAAGGCACTGCATCGACATCCCCCACCACACCATGGTAGGGGACATTCTGAACATTTCCCAGAAATATCATCAAATGTAATTGATCTTAGTTTATTAAATACAGCAGAATGGTGCCAAATTTCGCTAAACTTTTGTTCTTTAACATTTCCAGCAACTAATTCATCTATACCATTCATCAAGTCACACCCGTATACATCTCCTTTATGATTAATTGAACATGCTCTAACTCCAGCTTGACAAGATATTTCCCTTGGCTTATCAAAATTTATATCTACTTTTTGATGCCAAACATTTTCTAATAAATCTGATCTATTATAAAATGCAAGCGGAAAATAATGTGTCAAAAAAACATCACTTTCATTAGGAGGAACAATTTTAAATTTAACTTTGAACTCTCCTTTAGAAATCCGCTCTGTTAAATCAAGAAAAACAGGATACCATTGTTTTTTATCTGCTAAAATACTACCGTCATTAGCCCTACCAGTAGGACAAATAACCATAACTGACATATACTCAATACCAAGCATATCATTCAATCTTATACTCTAAAGAAAATATCTGCTAAATTTGCAAACAATTGTGCTATCAATAATTTGGCAAATGAATTAGAAATACAACTTTTAAGTTCTTTTCTCTCTGTTAGAAAATGAATAAGATACTAAGCAACAAAGAGCTACTATACCAAATATTAAATAATTGCTCCTAATACTAAAGTTATCAGCAAAAATACCAGCTAGGAAATCAGCTAACATAAAACTAATCGAAATAAACAAATTATATACTGACCATGATACTGCTCTATTTTTTTCTATTGACATATTAAATTTATAATAAAAATGATTATTGTAGTTGGAATTAAGAACACGCATTAATAAAAGGATTATAATTTGGATGATTAGATTAGTTTGAAAAAACATGAGTATAGCTAATACTGGTAACATCAAGCTTACTTCAAACTTAATTTTTAGATAACTCCCCAAAGCCATAGATATATTAAACATAAATAGTATAATTCCCAGCATATCTAGTGAAAGTCCCTGTTCATTTAAGAATATCCCTGCATAAGAATTGCTAATCATAATTAGAGTTGAGAATGCTACTCCTAATATTATTAATAACCATGGAATATTTTGAATATTATCGAGGCTAAAAAATTTTTGTTTATTATTTTGTTCCTTTTTAATCTCGGGTAATCCTATTAAATATAATAAACTGAAAATTACAAATACAATGGATATAATAATAGGATAAATATAATTCCTATGCAATAAAGGTGGAGATATAATCGTAATAATAGCAATAAAAATATATTTTAATGTGTTGAGATTTTTCAAAAATGATTTATATACAACTTCGTCATCAATTATTTCAAAATTATAAGAAATAAGAACTCCTGAAGATAATGATTCTGACAATCCAAAAAATATCGCTGAAATATATATTATATTTGATTTTCCAAACAATAGGCCCCATAATGCTAAAATTAATAATAAATTTGAAATAGCCAAAATTTTCTTGTAACCAATCTTACTTGAAATATAACTTAAAGGAATATCAAAAACTGAGCCACATAGCTCAGTAATAACTGATAAAGTAGCTATTTCTGTGAACGAAAAACCTAAGTGCTTTAATAGTAAAATTCCTACAAAGTAGTACGGTAATCCAGATAGAAACATATTCATTCCGTATAAATTAAAAATCTTCTTACTCATAAGTTACAAACTGGGTCTCTAAAATATTTTGGACTCTTCTCCTTAATCAAGTTAACATAGCAGCCACCCTCGCAAATTTTTAACAATCCACAAGATAAACACTTAGAATTCTTCGTTCTAAAAGAACGAATCCCTCCATACAACGGATCATCATACCAAACATCTAACAAATCTTTTTCAAAGGCATTCTGCTTAGTTTGATTAACTCCTAAAAAAGCAATGCAAGGCAAGATATCCCCATTAGACATTATTTCCATCTTAGTATATTTTGCACGACATCCATAATACATTTCGCCAAACTCTGAAAATTCAATTGAATTATTTATCAACTCCGGATAAGCGGTGAAAAGATGACATCCCTCAGTAGCAAAATTTAAATTAGCTTCCCGTTGAGTTATATAATCTGTAACATACTCATTCAACCTTCTCAAATCAGCTAAATCGTATTTTTTCTTTATTTTCGTATATCCTGTTACCTCAGAATAATTAGCTACTGAAAATCTATCTATTTTATTCTCTATACAAAAATCAACCAATTCTATAATCTGCTCATAGCTTTGCTTTGTATACACTGCATTAATTCTACATTTTTTTCCAACCTCTTTAAAGTACTTCGCTAATTTAATTTGTCTATCAGGTCTCACCCCCATTAATTCAAAATTTAATTTAGGATCTAAAGTCTGCAAAGATAAAACCGGTGTAATATATTTAGATTTAGCTAGAATTTCCACTGTACTTTTCTTTATTAATTGGGCATTAGTTGTTATAGTAGTCTTTATCTTCAGTTCTTCACAAGCTATCAACAAATTATCAATATCAAAATATCTAGTCGGTTCCCCTCCTAAAATTGAAACACTTAACACTCCATTATCTTTTGCTTGGCGCAAAATTCTTTCCCAATCTTTAGCAGGTTTGGCATTTCTATCTTCACGATTTGCTAAAAAACAAAAACCACATTTTAAATCACAGTACATACTGGGGTATATTACTAGTTCAAGCGGAAAACTCAATATGTTATGTTTTTTTAATTTTGCTACATGCTTTCTCGCATTTTGAAGAGTCTCGTCAGGATTTTTCGATGATCCCTCAATATTATTATCAGAATAGATATTTAATAAGAGTACTCGCTCTAGTTTCCCTGCTTTTATTTCTTTCTTAAAAAAGGACGTAGCAATTTCAAAACCATGATTTTGAACCAAATAAAGAAAATAAGCTTCACTCTCATCTAACTCAATTCGGTCAAAAGTTACTTTATTTATCAAAATTCCACCAAACTTTTCTAGTCTAAATAAAAAATCTTCTGAAATTGTCATCATATTGAATACCTTTCTAAAAAAGCAGAGGAAAATATAGCCTCTGCTTAACTTATGGGATAAATTACTTTATCACTCCCAGCCGTCACCTTTTGCCATCACCTTCCAGCCGTCACCTTTTGCCATTGAACTAGACTCAAGGACTTTTTCAAGCTCTTTAGACATATTTGGTACTCCTTTCGAATATGATACTGTGATTATATTTCTTTTCAACACTTACAATAAAATATTCCCATATTTGCATTTTCTAACTACTAGCTAAAATTTTTTCTAAATGTCCTTCATAAGTCTTTGCTAAGTGATGACTTCCTGCTAATTTCATCGCTCCAACACACTTCTTCATTTCAATAATTGCTTTCACATTTCCATCCTCTTTATATTGATAAAGATTTTGTGCATACTTAAAGACTAAACGTTCATATACTTCTGTCTCAATAAAAAAGCATTGATTTAGCTGCTTTTCAAAATATAAAGCATCCATAAATTTTTCTCTTTCAACACATGTAATATATCCATTTAAAAGCATCGTTGAAATTAATCGTCTGTTATTTGGAATTTCTTTGTAAAAATCAGAACGCCTAAACATTTCTCTTGCTAAGACCATGAAAACATCATGTTTTCATTGGGCAACAAAGCTTAAAAATATAAATATAAATAAAGCTCATTATATCAACATTTACCGCTACCATATATAAAATGCTCCAATATACGAAAATACTAATTTAATACACCTTACATATTAAAATACATTATTTTTTATGAGTTCAGCAGGCAGGAATTTAGCACCTTAACGGGTGCTTTTATAATATAAATAGTTCGGGCTTTTGTTCTCGTTACCATTCAGGAATTCTTGTTCCCGTCTTGGGTATTTTGGGGTGATTTTCGCTTTTTTTATTCCTTGATTAGTTTGTAAGTGGGAGATACCCTCAAAATATGTTATAATATTATTGTACTTAGATAGATATATTGTGGTTTTCTTTCCGTGGTTTAGTCCACGGCTTTTTGTTTGCATAAAAAAAGAGGTATCCCATTTTTAGGATACCCCTTATGTTCTACTTGACGATAACAAGAAATATTCTAGCCTAGTAAGGACGTTGTTTGTTTTGCTAACTGTTCAAGGGCTTGTCGTCTATGCACGAAAACGGTTTTTACAGTCACACCTAAAAAGTCCGCTATATCGTCTACAGTCATATCAAGAACATATAAAAGTCTTAAAATAGTCCTCTGGTCAGGGGCTTTCAAATTATCATCTATCAAACTTACAACGCTATCACGTTCAGCCATAAGCGTATCAATACGCCTTGAAAGTTTCTCTTTTCGTTCTAATAAGCTGTTATACTTGTCTGCCATGTCTTGCGTTTTGCTAGCCTTGACCTTTGTATCTGTTAGTGTTGACTGCTTAAAAATACCGCTATCAAGATACTGTATTTCAAGGTTGACTACCTTAATTTCTTTGTCTAGTTTCTTAATGCTTTTTAGTTTGTTGTCTAACTCTTTATAGTCCATGAAAGCCCCTCGCATTTCTTTTAAGTTGCTACCTCTATTATACTACTAAAAATTACTGAATAGTGGTATAATGTACTCATTGGCATAAGTCAAAATAAAATATATAAAATGTTATGATATTAGTAGCGTTAACATATTTACAAGGGCTTGTGTGAGTAGGCTTTTTATACATTGAGTTACAAGAGGGAATTTTAGACTGTGGGTTATCCATGGTCTTTTTTGATACCTAAAAACTGAATAAATTATATTGTTAGTTACCTAACAAACAGCATAACAACAAAAACCAATGCAAATCATGACACCCCTTAAAAATCTGAAAAATTGGTCTGCGATACAAGAGAACACCTTGTGGTGGCTCTCCTTGTCCCAAAATAGGGGGCGGGGGTCAATTTAAATACTCGGATAATATAATTATACCCCGATAACTTAAAACGCCATACAAGGCATTTTAGGGGCTAATAAGGACGTGCTAGAAAAATCAAAAAGGGAATTTTTTGCACGGAAGAGGGCAGCGTTGTTATATCCGAACGATACTAAGCCCCGTTATAAATAAGTGGGGTGTTTCCGAACGATATTCAGGTAGCGTTATAACCCATTCTTAGCCTCTGTATATGGCTGTTTCTCGGTGTTCGTTATGTTTCTCACCTTGTCACTCTCTGCTTGCTCTGTGATGACTATAATAAGCCTTTACACTAACATTTTCATGCCAACATTAAGACAAAAAGAACCTTACTAATAAACAGTAAAGCTCTTTAAGTGTTGTTTGTGTTAACTTGCTCATCAGCATTATATCATAAACAAAAAGGACAACACATAAAGCATTGTCCTTGTTTCCTCTAAACATAATTGACACTTGTTCCATTCTTAAACCAATCCTGCTAGCACCATATCAACTTTCAGTTGTTCAATCTTATCTTTTGATAACTCTGTTTCAAACTGGCTTACCAACTGATTAATTCTGTTCATGTCTGCTTGTTGCAACTCTCTGTTAACCATGCTGTTAAAATGTTCCTCCAAGCTATCAGCAAACAACTGTAGTCTGTTATCTGTTGGGAACTTCTTATCATAGTGTAATGCTGTTCTTGCTATCATGTTCCACACTCTTAACCGTGTATCTGTATTTCTGTTTAGTAAGTACAGGTCTAGGTAACTATCTTCATTCATTACCTTATTGCCAATCTCTAACAGTTTTGTGTGGTCTGCTTTGTTTAAATCTTCCCACTCCATACCCATAAACTGATAACGTCTTGCCTCATAGCGTGTTAGTTCTTTACTACAATAGTCAAAGTATTCTTGTTCAGTCATATTGTTTTACCTCCTCATATATAACTATAATTAATAACCATGTATCCATATCCTCATAAGTGCCATAAGTCGCTTCTTGGTATTTAATATCAATTACTTTCTTATCAGCCATGAATTCATTCACCCTGTTTTCAAATTCCTCATTAGTTTCATTTCTGAATTTTGGCAAATCCATATACTCATTAAAGCCTGTTTCAATTCGCTTGCGGTTGAATAATTTTATTTTCATTTATATTTTACCTCTCTATTTAGATTGTGTTGTAAATCTCTTGTAGTACCCGTTCAATACCGTTCAAACTTTCACAAAGCACTTTCGTTTTTAAAATTTCCACCGCCGTTTGTTCAGATAAGCTATATTCTTTTTGTAGCTCTTTCATCTCGCAAACAATTAAATCTACATTCATTTTTTATTCTCCTTTTGGTTTTTTTAGTTTGGTAACATATCCTGCCAATTAGGTGGCTTTGAATTTTACCCCAAAATACCCCCGTTTTACCCTATTGAAAAAATTTTACCCCGTGGTCTAACCCCTTGATATATAAGGGTTTAACCGTGTTTATGGGGTAAAAGGGTAAAAATTTCCGCCCACAATATATATATATTACTACTACTAAAATATTTTATTTTTAGGTAGAATTTTATTGTATTTTACCCTATAAGTAGCCCTAACCCCTTGATATATAAGGGTTTGAGGTGTGGGGTAAAAAATTTAAAAACATGATTTTACGGGGTAAAAGTGGCATTTTACGGGGTAAAAATGGTTTTTTATGGGGTAAAATTTAGTGCTTTTTGATAAAACCGCTTGTCTGACGTTTGCCAAAGTAGATTTTTTTCTGATATTTCCAACCGTCAAGATTGTTCATGTAAACCTTAATTTTACTTTTAATTTTGGAAACTGACTCGCTTTCATCATCAAATATTTCATAAATAACATCTTTAATATTCAAGCGGTCACGCTCTACAGTTCCTACCCATTCATTCCCTGCTTGTCGGTCATCATTGGTCTTGTAGGCTGTACCCGTTTCCTCTAAATCAGTATAATACTGTTTGCGATAATGCTTTTTGGTGGCAACGTCAAAAAAATCTTCTGGGATTTTGGTAGACAAATACCACTCCAATTTTTCAATAATATCATCTTGATATTTGTATTTCTCACGTTCTCGGGCTATTAGTTTACCCACTTCACTATTTTCATCATAGTAAAGTTTGCTGTTAGCCTCATAGGCTTTATAATAGTTTCCCCAAATATTTAACAAGTCTTGTGGGCTTATCTGGTTAACTTGCTTGTCCGTCTTTGGTAAAACCTCAACACCTAAAAAGCGCCTGTCGCCCGTTCGGTCTTTCAAATGTCCCGTATCGTTCGTTGTTCGTGTGAAAATAAAATCTACGGGTATAATCTCGGTTGCTTTGCCGTATGGTCTGCGTATTCTAATTTCTCTCATGGTGATAATCTGCTTTAGTTCATTAAATGATACTTTACTAGTGGCAACTAACTCATCATCATTTACCGCCCATAATTCAACCATTTTCAAAAGGTCGTCTTTTTCGGTGTAGGAACTAATTTCACCATAAAAGCCTTTGAAAATTTCACGCAAGAAAGTTGTTTTACCCGTTCCCTGCTTGCCAACCAAGTCAAGACAATAGTCAAACTGTATTCCTGCATGGTAAACCCTCGCAACTGCGCCCCTAAACATTAAATCAAAAACAATTCGGTTATATTGGTTATCTTCGATATTGATATACTTTTGAATAACCGTAAACGGGTCTACTGGTTCGGCGGTTGCTTTGGCTTTCTCTAAAAATATCTTGATAGGGTTATAGCTCTTGTTTAAAGCAATGATTTTCACAACGTTAGCTATATCATTTTCTTTATACTCCAACCCCCAATGTTCAGACAAATAAGCCCATAACTGCCTAATGGTATCATCGGACAACAGACCATGTTTGATAGTGATATAATCAGATAACTGTTGATTTCGGGTAACCTCTACATTTTTTGTAGCTTCGTTGTATTTAAACAGCTTATTTAACTTAATATCCTCCTCACGGAACAATAATAAGAGGTTGTTTCGGTTTTTGATAATTTTACCGTTCTCATCTCGCTTTAGTCGTCTACTGTTGATACTCGTAACATTGGCTTTAACGTCTGGCACTTTTTCATCAAGCTGATTTAAAAATTCGCTCATTCAGTCCCTCCTTAAAAATAGTGTTAATGGTGTTTAGAAAGCAGATATTAAGGTTATTTCTTTTGGTTAAGCTAGTGTACAACTGTGTTATTTGCTCGTATGAATAGCCGTTTAAGTAGAATAACTTAACAAAGGCTATGATTTCTTCCCTGCTCGCTATGCCGTACGCTATCCAATCAAACACAAGCCCTTGAATAGGCAATGGGCTTCCTGCTCTCTGCCTATTTAAGTATTCATGTTCTAACTCGTCTAACACGTCCGCTAGCTTGTCTTGTACGCTTGCTATCTGATAATCTCTAGCAACCTGCCAACCGTCCCCTAAATAGCTTTCTAGGTCGTCTGTATCTTGAACAGTCACCGTGATACCCTTATAGCTAAAAGGTATTAGGGCTATGTCTGGTGGTTGATAGTAGGTCATCATGACATGATTGTCTTTTGCTATGGTTCGTGTGGGATTGTCCTTTAGAAAGTTAAACAAAGGCAAAACCTGCTTATTAATTTGTAAATTGATTAATTGATACATTATTCATCTACCCCCAAGAATGCTAGTAAGTCGGTGATTTTGTAATAAACGGTCTTAGTATCGGCAATAGGAGGCGTGTAACGCTTTAGCCCTCTAGCTTCCCAACGTCTGATAGTCGGATAAGTGATTTCTAGTCGTTCGGTTGCCTCACGTTGCGAGATAATGCCTAACGGGTTCTCTAAGCCCTCATATCGTTCTAAATAAGTGCCTACCTTACCGAGAATACCACTAACTAATGCTTGCTCTGTTTCGTTGCTTAATAAATTGATTTCCATAACCTCATACCTCCAATTTCAAAATTTGTCGGATAACCCAATTAAAACTCTCTTGCTTGTTTAAATGCTTGAATTCTTCTAATTCCTCTGGTGTCGCTTGCTGTATTACACGTTCAGCAATGTTATGCAATTCTTTATCTGTCATGTTATGTCTCCTTAATTGTAATAATGCCCTTGTGATTGAATATAAGCCCCGTAACGCTCTCTCACATGGTCTGTGTGTGTTTCTTTGATTTCTTGTTTAACGTCCTCTGTGGGCTTGATTTTGGCTATTTCAATGCCGATTAGAATAAGAACAGCCATAATAAGCAACTGTGCCCAAATGGGTAAATTAATTTCTTGATAAATCATGATTTAAGCCCCTCTAATTCTTTCTCGTTATCGCATTCTAACAATGCAAAGGAAACGTCATTTAATAGCTTATTGATTTGTCGGTTTTGCTCATAAGTAGTTGATAAAAACTTTCTGGCTAGCCAATCAAATTTTATTTCATAGCTGTTTTGAATAACTTCTAAAACCTCAATGTTGTTGTTAGTCATTTCTAGTCTATTCATGATGACTGATAAGCTATCACCAAAGTTTTTTAATTGCTCTGCTGTTAAATAGATTTTTGTTTCTTGTTTCATGTTATTACCCCTTTTCTGCAATATAGCCCAATACCCAAGCATACAATAGTGCCAATGTTAAAAGTAAATATGCCATTTAGTTTGCTTCCTCTCTAATATCCCAAAACACCGTTAAAGAATTCTGTTAAGCTCTCTTTAGTGAATTCAAGGTCATAATAATCAAGATAGTTACTCGCAAGTAACACACGCAACAATTTGCCTTTGTATTTCTTACTTGTATCATCTAGTTTTAAGTTAAATGTTAAGTAGTAACCGTCAACGCTTGCGGGTGCTAAGTCCTCTACCTTGGTTACCTTAAGCATGTCAAAACACTCTTGTTCTCTTACAAAATTTGTTACAGTATCAAAATGATAAAATGTTGCCATTGCTATTTCTCCTTAAACCTTGATATAATGCTGTTTCTATGCTATAATGAATATATAAAAAGTATTGCTAAAACCCTTATAGCCTGCCTGCTGTAGTGTTTTAGTTTTATGTTATGTTAATTATTTCGTTCGGGTTTGAGTTCGTTCCTCAAGCCTTTTTTTGTTGCGTTTTATTTAGCTTGTCTTGCTGTAGATAGTATCAGCAACACTAATATTTAAACCGTATCTTTCTTTAACAAGCATTAGTTCAACTGTTTCATCTAACACTTGCTCTCTATCTCTTAGCATTGGTTGGGTCATCTCTGATTTTTTCACCATTTTAGGATAGCCATATTTATTTGAGATAGCTTTGTTAGCAATAGTGTTGGCTTTTATCATATCTTTAGGCTTTGCCTCTTTGTTTGCCTCTTGCAAACCGTTAGAAAGTAAAGTCATGGCATTCTTTTGGTGTTGCTTGTCTAGCATTCTAAAAGCTTGAAAGCCCTCTAAGCCAGATTGTTTGCGTAACTGTTTGATAATTTCAAACACCCATACTTTGAAAGCTTTAGCCTCGGGTTTACGACTAGAAAAGATAGTCTCATAAATACCAAACTCATTTACGATAAGCATTTCTTGCTTACGTCCTAAACTATCTAAGACGTGGTCGGTTAAAACAACCTCATCACTTAAACGCTCTTTAACATATTTAGGTTTTAACTCTAACGCTTTAGCAATGTCAGCCAATACCGCCCACCATTCGCCATTGTGTTCTACAAATCGGATACTGTGTCCGTTCCATTGTTCTAATTTTTCCATGTAATTCCTCCTATTCAGCATTTTCAAGGGCTTCTACCAATTCTTTAAGTAGTTCGCCATCTATTGAAAAACCAAAGCCCTCACGATTGCTGTTATAATCAAGGCGCTCTTTAATTTCTTTAAGTAGTTCAGTATTTTTTGTTTTAAATTCTGTAATATTCATCTGTTGTTTCTCCTTTAATATTTGTGGACTTTGGGATTTTTTATAAATCCTCAATAAGCCAATTTACGACACTTTCATAAATACGTTTTGGGGCGTTATAGTTGCCTTTTTCAATTTTTGTCAATGTTTGCCTAGCTATCCCAAGCTCAATACATAACGCTGTTTTTGTCAGCGCCATTTTTCCACGTTTTATTCGGACTTTTTCAGCCATACTTTTTGAAACAATCATTTTTTACCTCTCTTTCTTTATTCTCTTTTTGAGAACAAAAATATTCTAGCATTCTTTTTTTGAGAATGCAAGCCTTTTTTTATTCTTTTTTTGAGAATTTTTCTTTTGATTACTTCTCGGTTATGTTATACTTACCTTAAAAGCTGAGAGGAAATAGTATGTCTAAACAATTAAGACGTTTGAAAGAACTGAGACAAGAAAAAGGGATATCCCTAAGTAAACTTAGTAAAATATTGAAAGAGAAATATGATATTTCAGTCTCAACGAGTCAATTAATGTATTATGAAAAAGGGGAAAGAGAACCACGAAACAAGCAAGTATGGGAAAAGCTAGCTGATTATTTCAATGTTTCTGTTTCCTATTTACTGGGCTATTCTGATAAAAAAGAACCATATTATAGTGATGAAATACTTTTAGATAATGGTAGCGGTGGTGCAGTTTCACTGAGCGAAAAACGTGATAGCGATATTATTCAAAAATATAACGAACAACTCTTTAACAGTTTTGAAAAATTCTTGAATGATTTTAACTTTGTTATCAGTGATAGTGAGATAGAAAGTTTTGTCAAATTGCTAAGCTACTATAATGTGAATAACATGAGCCACCCGCTTTTTTTAGAAGCTTTAAAACGTCAAAATATCAACCAATCAAAAAAATTCCTAAAAGATAACGGGTACTCAAAACTTGGTGATAATTTCCAATCCACGAAAGCTTTTGATGATTTTAAAAAATCAATTGGTTATGACACCGACCACATTCTATAGAAAACAAACACGCCCCAACCGATAACGATTAGGGCGGATAATATATATTTGCTACCGTGCTATTTTGAATGGTTTTACACTATGATTTTCTATGATTTCTAACCTGCCCTAGATATTACATAGGTCAGCAATCTACTACTTTTTACTACATTCTTAAGCTTATATGCTCACATTTGCAACTATTCCAACATTTTTCTGATATGGAGTACCGTTTTGTTACGTCATATACTAGGATTTTCTCGTATTTTCTAGTAGTTTTGGTAAGGTTGAATTTTAAATCCAAGTATTTCTAACCTGCTATCACAATTTAGGACTACAGTTATCCCAACACTTTCCAACAAAAAAACTGGTTAAGACCTCAAAAAACCTCAAACTCTAAAACCTTTATAGCCTGCCTGCTGTAGTTAAAGAGGAGAGGTTACAAATGGCAAATATTAAGAAAATCACAAAGAAAAACGGTACTACGGTGTACCGTGAACAAGTCTATCTGGGTACTGATTGCATGACTGGCAAACAAGTTTATACAACTATTTCAGCACCTACTAAAAAAGAACTCAAACAAAAGCGTGAGTTCAAAATAAACGAATTTAAAGATAATGGATACACTCGCACTAAGAGTGTAACGGTTAAAAATTACCGTGAACTAAGTGAGTTATGGTTAGAAAATCACAAGTTAGAAGTAAGACCACAAAGTTACGAACAAACTGTAAGTAAATTAAACTTACACATACTACCTGTGTTAGGAGACATGAAAGTAGAAAAGATTACTTTGCCAATGGTTCAAAACTTTGTCAATAAATTGGCTAGTAGTGGAAGTCTTGGTCGTGGTTCTTTTAGGATTGTTCTATCTATAAACAAGCGTATCTTAAAATACGCTGTTAACTTACAATTGATTAGTGTAAATCCTGCCGATAATGTTATCGTACCAAAGATTAAGAAAGAAGAAAGTAAAAAGCAAGCAAAACACTTTGAGGATAACCAATTAAAACAATTTAAGGACTACATGAATAGCCTACCCGACACTTTCAAAAATTGCTACTATAATACTTTGTATAACACTTTACTAGCTTCTGGTTGCCGTATTGGGGAAGCGGTGGCGCTTGAATGGTCTGATATATATCTAGAAGACTTAGATAACGGCTATATTGACATTAACAAAACAGTTTCTTTTAGAAATATGAAAATAAATCCCCCTAAATCCAAAGCAGGAAAAAGAAAGGTTTCAATTGATAGAAATACTGTTTTAATGTTACGACTATACAAAGCACGTCAATATCAATGTTTTATGGAACATGGATATGGTGCTAAAATGGTTAATTACGTTTTTTCAAATGGTTTTAATGATTATCCTACTTTAAGCGGTTTGCAACGAATATTAACAAAACACTTGGAGGAAGCGGGGCTACCTCGCTTTACTTTCCACGCTTTCAGACACACACACGCTAGTTTATTGCTAAACGCTGGTATCAGTTATAAAGAACTACAACACCGCTTAGGACATGCAACTTTAGCCATGACCATGGATACTTATAGTCACTTATCAAAAGAGAAAGAAAAAGAGGCGGTAAGTTTCTTTGAAAAAGCTATGGCGAATCTATAGAATACATTAAATTGCATATTAAAAAATAGCATAACTTGCTATAAACGTTGATATAACAACGTTTTTTAATTCTAGTTTGTAAAACATCATGATTTAATACATCTAAAGTATTCGAGAAAATCAATAACTCATAGTACCCCCAGTATTCTACACTAAAGAGATAATCTGTTAAATATGTCAAATCATCCTTTGTATAGTAAGTTTCTCCTGATAAATCCTGTAGACGAATTTTCAATAAAATAATATTGATTTGATGAAATTTTTCTCGCCTATCTTCCAGTTCCATCTGAGAATAAAGTAATTTTTTCATACCTTCTACGTCACGTGTTGACACAAAATGACGTACTTTCGATAACAGTTCGTTTAACTCATCTCTATGAAAATCATGGACCGCATACATAAATTCATCTATTGGCATATTGATTTCATCTAAAATAAACATGAACTTTGAAATCGTTAAATCTGTTTCTCCTTTCTCAAATCGAGAGAGCTGAGACGTTGATATACCAGCCTTTGCGACGTCTTTTAATCGTAATCCTCTCGATTCTCGAAACTTTTTAAAAATTTCTCCAAATTTTTTCATACTACACCTCCATCACGCATATATGGGAATAATTTTCATTTGCTTTCATCATATCATACAATAAAGAAAAACAAAAGTGAGGATTATCACATGAAAAAGCAAATTTTACTAACACTTCTTCTTGTCGTATTTGAAGGCATTATCGTTATCGTCGTGGGATAAAGAGTCTGGGACAAAAGTCCTTTAGCTCCAAAAAGCAACGGCATAATGTACTGACCCCAAAAAGTTAGACAAATAATTTAAGTAAAGGATTTAGTTCTGTATTGTACAGGACTGAGTCCTTTTAGTTTTACCTTAATGCGTTTGTTGTTGTAATAATTAATATAGTCTTCAATTGCTTGTTCCAAATGCTCAATTGACTTAAACGTCTTCTCATAACCATAAAACATCTCAGACTTAAGAATGCCAAAGAAGGATTCCATCATGCCGTTGTCTGGACTATTGCCTTTACGTGACATGGATGGTTGGATTCCTTTCTCCTCTAAAAAATGATGATAGAAATCATGTTGATATTGCCATCCCTGGTCACTATGGAGAATTGTATTTTTGTAATGTTTCTCTGTAAAGGCTTGTTCTAACATAGCTTTCACTTGTATCAAGTTCGGTGACTTAGAAAGATTGTAGGCGATAATTTCACTATTGAAGCCATCTAAAATTGGCGACAAATAGAGTTTTTGGCTGCTTGCTGGAATGGCAAATTCTGTTACATCTGTGTAGCATTTTTCCAATGGTTTGGATGCTTCGAACTGGCGTTGGATGAGATTCTCTGCTTTCATACCAACCTCTCCTTGATATGAAGAATACTTACGTTTACGGCGAATTCTAGCGGTTAAACCAAGTACTTTCATAAGACGTTGAACTCTCTTATGATTAATCACAATTCCTCGATTTCTCAATTCAAGAGTCATTCGACGATAGCCGTAATTTCCTTTATGCTCAGTAAAAATGGCTTGAATTTCAGCTTTAATGTCATAATCCTTATCATTTTGATCCAGCTGTTTTAAGTGGTAATAATAGGTTGAACGAGCAAGCTTAATAATCTTTAGAAGCATATCTAAAGAAAACTCAGTTACCAATCCTCGGACAATTTCCGTTTTTCTTCTTGCTCTTTTTCTTCCCTCAATCGGAGTTCTCTCAACTTTTTAAGAACTGCATTCTCCGCTCTAAGGTACTCATTTTCTGCTTGAAGACGTTCCATTTCTTCCAGTTTTTTCTTTGGCTTACGTCCCATTTTAGATAACCTTCCTCTTGTTTTCTCAACAATAGTATACCCGTTTTTCTTATAGTGTGCGAGCCAGTTAGGAAGCGTCCCACGATTTGGGAGAGCATATTCAAGAGAAACTCTATCTTGAGAATAGCCTTTATATAGGACTTTATCAATCATTTCTTGTTTTAATTCAGGAGAGTAGTAACGATTCTTTCCTTTTTTAGCGATTTCTATTCCGTATCGATCAATCAATTTAATCATGTAGCTAAGATTAGAAATGTTTATCCCAAATTTATTTGAAAGCTGATCTAAGCTATATCCTTGGTTTCTAAGTTCATAGATTTGAACCTTATCTTCATAAGTCAATTTCATAATAAAAACACCCCGAAAGTTAGATTTTTTCTGTCTAACTTTTGGGGTGCAGTTCATAAAACCGTTGCTTTTTGCATGATTGTGATAGACTTGGTGAAATAGAATTGACCAAAAATCTTCTGAAATATAACAAGAGAGTGACTCGAATTTAAAAAGCTAGAGTTCCACAATTGGAAATCTCTAGCTTTTTTGTGACTGAGAACTTTTTGTCCCAGCCTCTACTTTCTACTGACTACTATCCTGCATGCCCTAAGTCGAGATAGAGAATATCTCGCTTAGTGGCATACTCTAGCGCATGTTCAACAGCCTCAAATAAATCTGAAGCTAGAAACCTTTTCGTAAAGACGGTTTCGTCTTTACGCTTAAATTTCGCAACATAACTATGTTTAGTCATTTTTTCTCCTTCTAATATTCATATTGTCCTTTAACACCACTATAGATCCAGTAAACTGCTTTATCATAAACTTGTTTAAAGGAGATACCTAATCGATTGGCTACATCAAGAATTGAAATTTGCTTACATTCCTCTATATTCATAAAATATCATCATTTTGTCGTAGTATTCGGCAATGATGGAACAGATGAGGATTCTTCTAAAGTTTTAGGAGTTGCCTTATCTAGATCATCTAACCCAGATTTCCAAACCTGTACTTGGTTGACCAATAACTTACCAGGTAGTTTCGAATAGTTCAAATTAACCGTTCTGGTTTCTGTTTGGTTTGTCTTTGATTGGTTGGCATTCTTTAAATCAGATACATAAGTTACATTATAAGAGACCATGGCAATGGCTTGATTCGTAGTCTGATTGACAAAGATATCTGCTTTTTCAAAATGATAATCCAAAATATAGTCCTTATACACTTGGTTCATGGCATCATTTTGACTTGTCAATTCTTGAGAATAGGCCGATTCAGTCATATAAGGTTGAATACGTGTATTATTTTCCCCTAGTTTTTCTTTCGTATAGTACTGTGTCAAAAATTCTTTTACAGTATCTGATGATAAAATACTTGCTTTATCTTCTGCTTGTTTGTCCTCTACAAGTTTAGCTGCAGCCAATTCGATTTCTTTTCGACTTTGTTTGGCAGTAGAATGTTGACCAATAGAATTAGCAGTAAGTTGTGGTGTTGATGAGGTGGATATACTAAAAAATGAGGAGGAAATTGATAATTACTTCACCTAGCTAAAAGTTCAACGAATTAGGGAGACATTAGGTAGCCTCATATTACTTTGATTAGTTTTTGCTATAACATTGTCAAATATGATGACAAAAAAATCCGTCCGCACTTTTTTACGAGTAGGACGAATTAAATATGTTATACAAACCATCAGCTTTTTAACAATTCTACATAAGGTAGTTGTTGATGCAACTACCTTTTTTCTATGCTGATTAGAACAAATTTGACATGGCTACAACTGCGATTATCTGATATAGAGTATTATATAAACTGATTCCTCCTACCCCTTATCCACAATTTTAATACGGCTACTGCCATCGTGCGACTTGATGATAACTAGTTGCTGAGCAATACCTTCTTTCATATCGTCCACGTGGCTGATGACACCGACCATGCGATTTTCACCGATTTGTTCTAGGACAGAGATAGCCTTAGTGAGGGCTTCCTTATCAAGTGAACCGAAACCTTCGTCGATGAAGAGTGCTTCAACAACGGCACCCTTGCTGGTATTTTGGACAACTTCTGAGAGGGATAGGGCAATGGCCAGTGCAGCGATAAAGGTTTCACCACCAGACAAGGATTTAACGGAGCGTTCACTACCTGTCAGCTGGTCATAGACGTTGATATCCAAACCGAAGTGATCACGCGCCCTGCGTCCTTCCTCACTTAGAACAAAGGAATAGCGGTTATCCGTTAATAGTCCGATGTAGTTAGCATTGGCATAGTCCAAGATTTGTTGGAAATACTGACGGATAA
>OGDN01002884.1_pt1 | contig 20143 bp, 16 predicted proteins | sample 1570271 | NCBI WGS metagenome assembly OGDN01 (sample SAMEA4384481, study PRJEB24528) | human gut metagenome | reverse complement strand
AGATCTTCGTGGATGCAACACATGTAAAAGCCTGTGCAAACAGTAAAAAAATGCGTAAGCGGGTTGCACACGAACAGGCTCTCTGGTATGAAGAGGAATTAAATAAAGAGATTGAAAAAGATCGTCTGGCACATGGAAAAAAGCCATTAAAGAAAAAAGATGATAACCAGCCACCTGCATCCGGTGGAACCGGAAATGATAAGGATTCTATATCTGAAGAACTTCCTGAAGATGTGAAAACACAAAAATGCAGCATCAGCGATCCGGAAAGTGGATGGTTTCGAAAGGGTGAACATAAACACGTTTTTGCATATGCAGTAGAAACTGCCTGTGATAAACATGGCTGGATCCTTGGATATACAGTACATCCTGGTAATGAGCATGACAGTCGTACTTTTAAAGCATTATACGATAAGATATCTAAACTGAATCCGCAGATGGTAGTTGCAGATGCAGGATATAAAACTCCGGCAATCGCCCATCAGCTGTTGGAAGATGGAATCCAACCACTTTTTCCGTATACCCGTCCCAAGACCAAAGAAGACTTTTTCGGAAAACACGAATTCGCATATGATGAATACTATGATTGTTATATATGTCCGGGAGCACATATATTGCCATACAGTACAACAAACAGAAGTGGATATAAAGAGTATAAAAGCTGCGGTGAACATTGTGCTGAATGCCAATGTCTTTCAAAATGCACAGAAAGTAAGGATCATGTAAAACTGATCACACGTCATGTATGGGAAGAATATATGGAAGTGGTAGAAGACATTCGGCACACGATCGGAAACAGACAGATCTACCAGTTAAGAAAAGAAACCATAGAGCGGATCTTCGGTACAGCGAAAGAACAGCATGGATTTCGATATACACAGTATGTAGGAAAAGCACGGATGGAAATGAAAGCCGGGCTTACCTTTGCATGCATGAATCTGAAAAAACTGGCAAAGATCCTGGAAAAACGAGGTTGGAACACAGCCAGATTTTTGTTGATTTTGAAGAAAATAAAAAGAAAAGAAGTTTTAAAAGAAAAATGGTGCTGGGCATAACACCCAACACCAAGTTTGTCTACAGTCTGAGACAGCCCGATATTTTCGGGCTGTCTGTCATTGGATTAAGGAAAGATATGAGGCAGGAAATACAGTCATTTTTTGCAGCATATCTTTTTTTGTATCATTTTGTCTATATTTTAAAGAATCCTGTTCATGTACAGGGGTTCATCAGTTGGTTATACTAATAAAAAGCGGATGTGATAGTTTATGCAGAAGAAAATCCGGCCGAATACCGGAATTTTCTTCTGGCATTAGCGGCAAACTTTATAATAGTTTGCGTAGAAATTCATCACATATAAGATATAAGCTTTTAAATTTTTCATTTCGTTCACCTCTTTTCTTAACTTACAAGTGCATTATAGATCACCTGAAAGCGGATTACGTGCCAAATGAAAAGAAAAAACAGACAAAATTTGCAGAGGAGAGAAATTATGTTTCCGGTTTATGAAGAGAAAAAAGAAAACCTGCATTTACATTCCCGTATTGCCAGACATGAATCCCCTCATCTGCACAATTCAGTTGAATTCATCTATCTTACAGAAGGATGTTTGGAGCTTGGAATGGGCCAGGAACTCTTTCACATGGAGGAAGGTGATTTTGCAGTCCTTTTTCCGGAAGTGATCCATCACTGCCAGGTCTTTTCAGGAGAGAATAATAAGGCATGCTATCTGTGGGCGCAGCCCATACTTTGCGGACAATTTGCTTCTGTTATGCAGAAATACTGTCCGAAAAATCCTGTGATTAAAAAGCCACAGGTCCACCGGGACATTGTAAATGCAATTCGGTGCCTGAAGCTCGATAAAAAGGAGCAAAATCCTAACCTTGTTGTGGAACAGGCTTATGTGCAGATCCTTTTGGCCAGAAGTATCCCGGCATTTAACTTACAGGAAAAGAGCAGTGTGGAGAGCAATGATATCATTTATCAGACGGTCTCCTATATTGCAAAACATTTTAAAGAAGAAATGTCCCTGGAAAAGATGGCAAGAGATATGGGAGTAAGTAAATTTACACTTTCGCGTGTCTTTTCCGGAACTTTTCATAGAAATTTTAACCAATATTTAAATGAACAGAGATTAAACTATGTCTGTGTTCATTTAGAGTGTACTGACAAAAGCATTACGGACATTTCCATGGATGCAGGATTTGAAAGTCAGCGGACTTTTAACCGGGTTTTCAGGGAACGCTACAAAATGACACCAAGAGAATACCGGAATCTGTACAGAGAAAAGTTTGTTCTGCAAAATGAAATCATATAGAAAAGAGAGGATAAAAATATGCTGAGTGAGAGTATTGCAAAACTGGTACAGTATGGAGTCGAGACGGGACTGATACCAGAATGTGAGAGAAATTACACAACAAATCTTCTGCTGGATGTATTTTACGAGGATGATTACACTGCATCGGAACAGGAATTTCAGAACATTGAACTTGAGAAGGTTCTGGATGAACTGTTAAAAGAGGCAATTGATCGGGGATTGATTGAAGACAGTGTTGTCTATAAAGACCTGTTTGATACCAGACTGATGAATTGCCTCATGCCACGACCTGCAGAAGTACAGACAACGTTCTGGAAAAAATATGGGGAGAATCCAAAAGCAGCGACGGATTATTTTTATAAACTGAGTCAGGACAGCAATTATATTCGTCGTTACAGGGTAAAGAAAGACCAGAAATGGACAGTAGACAGTGAATATGGAAACCTTGATATTACCATCAACCTTTCAAAACCGGAAAAGGATCCAAAAGCAATCGCAGCAGCCAGAAATGTAAAATCCGGAAGCTACCCGAAATGTCTTCTTTGTCCGGAAAATGAAGGCTATGCCGGAAGAGTCAACCACCCGGCAAGACAGAATCACAGGATCATTCCGATTACGATCAATGACAGCCCATGGGGATTCCAGTACTCACCCTATGTATATTATAACGAGCACTGCATCGTGTTTAATTCCTGTCACACCCCCATGAAGATTGAACGAAACACATTTGTGAAGCTGTTTGATTTTGTAAAACTGTTTCCACATTATTTCCTGGGCTCCAATGCAGACCTTCCAATTGTAGGCGGTTCTATTTTAAGCCATGACCATTTCCAGGGAGGACATTATACCTTCGCAATGGCTAAGGCACCGATTGAAAAGCATGTGACCATTCCTGGATTTGAGAATGTGGAAGCGGGAATTGTAAAGTGGCCGTTATCAGTGCTCCGTATCCGTCATAAAAATCCAGAACGGTTGATTGACCTTGCAACACATGTGCTGCAGGCATGGAGAGGCTATACAGATGAAGCAGCCTTTGTATTTGCCAATACGGACGGAGAGCCACATAATACCATAACCCCAATTGCCCGTAAAGTGGAAGATGTATACGAGCTGGATCTGACACTTCGCAATAATATTACGACGAAAGAACATCCACCTGGTGTATATCATCCACATGCACAGTACCATCATATTAAAAAGGAAAATATCGGGCTGATCGAGGTAATGGGGCTTGCAGTTCTTCCGACCCGATTAAAAGAAGAGTTGGAGCTTTTAGAGGAATACATTTTATCTGGAAAAGATATTTCTTCAAATGAAAAAATAGCAAAGCATGAGGACTGGGTGAAAGAATTGCTGGAAAAATATCCGGATATTAATGCAGAGAACATTCAAGCAATTCTTCAAAAAGAAGTAGGACTGGTATTTGTACATGTGCTGGAAGATGCCGGAGTTTATAAATGCACACCAAAAGGAAGAGAAGATTTTATGCGTTTTGTGGACAGTTTATAGGACGTATTCTGATCGTGATTATAATGAATGCTGTAGTATGAAGTACAAAACTACAGAACAAGAAAATATTTTATAACAGCAGTTGCAGCCGGTATCTCATGATATATAAAATGAGAATATCGGCTGCTTTTCATTATTTATTTTTACCCCCAAAAGTTAATCTACTAAAAACCAAAATTGTAATTTGGTTCTCAATTGAAAAAAGTTATATTTTTCTGTTACCATCCACTATTTTTTACGATATATAATATGAATGGAAATATTTTTATTCAAAAAGGCGCCTTATCTGTTGCTGGTCAGATTATGGACAGTGACTTTTATCTTAAAGAAACCCGGAGGACAACCTGTAAATGAATGATGATGAAATTATAAATCTGTTTTTGAAAAGAGATGAGAATGGAATTATAGAATTGAGTACTAAGTATCATCCCTATTGCTACAAGATTGCCTGGAATTTATTAGCGAATAGAGAAGATGCCGAGGAATGTCTGAATGATACCTGGTTTTCAGTATGGTCACAGATTCCTCCTACGCATCCTCCTGTATTGGCACACTTTTGCGGTCGGATTACAAGAAATCTTAGTATTGACCGTATAAGAAAAAAGTTTGCAGGCAAGCGCCCGGATGTTCATATGGCAGATGTTATGGATGAAATGGAGCAGCTAAATGTAACTTATACCGTGGAAGAACAGCTGGCAGAAAAAGAACTGATGGAAACCATAAATCGTTTTTTGGAAGAGATGTCTCCAAAGGACAGATATATTTTTGTACGAAGATACTGGTTTTTGGATCCTGTTTCTGCAATATCCAAAAGGCATCATATGTCAGTGGGAAGCGTGAAAATGAATTTATACAGAAACCGGAAAAAGCTGTTGAAACTGTTGGAAAAAGAAGGAGGACGCATATGAAAAAGTTTGATTTTTCAAAAGAATTTGGTAATATTGATCCGAAATATATAGAGGAAGCAGAGCGGGAATGGAGTGACAAAAAGGAAAACTGGAGACCAAAATGGTGGAGCAAAGCAGCAGCTGCCTGTGTGATTGTCACCTTGGGTTCTGTTATCTTTTCTAATCCGCATATCCAGGCTTCAATAAAAAATATTACATTGTCCATAGGAGAAACCCTTGGTTTCCCCAAAAGCATTGAATCTTATACGGAAGTGTTGAATACCTCTAAGGAAGACAAAGGAATTACTGTAACATTAAAAGAAGTGGTTCTGGATAATGGGGTTCTGTTAACAAAGGTGCATGCAGAAAAAACATCTTCCGGGCAAAAGGGCACGGATGATGTCCAGGATGCCTGGACCTTTGCCAATACACAGCTTAACATTGATTATCAGAAAACTACAATAAATGGACAGAAAATTGAAGAATACGAAAGCGGACACTATCTGCCGTATTCGGATGAGGATTTACTAAATACCGGACTGGATGAAAATGTCTATGATGCTGTTCTGGAATCCCGCTTTTCCCTTGATGAGGATTTGGGAGAAAATCCGGAAGTACATTTGGTACTTGGTGCTTATCAAAATGAAAATCTTGGCGAAGATTATTTTGCAGAATTTGAGTTTGATTTTTCTATTCCTCATGCGGAGCTTATGAAACAGACAGTTCATAAAAAGCTAGAAGATATTTCTATTAAAACAGAAGAAGGAACCGTGAAATTAACAGACTTTTCCATGAATAAACTGCAAAGTATAATTGCGGCAGAAATTCCGGAAGAACTTGAGGAAAAGCTGTATAAAGGTAATGAGATGATGCTTATGGGGACAGACAGTAAAGGAAATCAGGTACAGTATGAACTGCGCAGTAATTCAGCAGATGGTAAATCTCAATGGAGTTTTAAAACCAGTTTCTGGGGCATGTATCAGCTGGATTCTGACGGTCCGGTTCTTTTACTCCCGGATATTGACAGCGATTATCTGGAATTACAGCTTTATACCAGAGAGCCTTATATGGCTGCTGCAGACACTATCTGGGTTGATGACGATTTTGTAGAAATTGGTGAGACTACAGAAGAAGTGGAAGAAGTTCCAGAGGATACTTTGGAGGGAGAAAATCCGTCAGATGCAGAGGAGCCGATTGAAACTCAAATTATCGGAGGGGCAGTAGCTCCCACAGAAGTAAGGCTTCAAGACGATACAGACCAGAAAGAAAATACCGACGCAGCAAATAAAACGGATGAAGATTATGGAACCGAAGAAAGCGCATATGATGGAACTACAGGTGAAATCACTGCAGAATCTGACTGGACACCTGTCGGTGAAAAAATAAGGATTCAGATTAAGTAGAGAAACGTGAATCTTCTTAAAAAATACCATGTCAAAGAAGCTTTGCATACCTGTTTTTTCCACTGTAAAAGGTAAATTGCTTTTCATTAGGCAGAATTTTTTATATAATCCAAGTGAGAAGCAAAACCGATTGGAAGAACAGGAGCAGAGCAAATATGAACATTGGAACGCAGATATTAAAAATACGAAAAGAAAAGGCGCTGACTCAGGAGGAATTTGGAAAAATATTTCATGTTACCAGACAGACTGTGTCTAATTGGGAGAATGAAAAGAGATTCACGTTCATGGAAAAACAAATTCGTGCGATTTGACCAGATTGTGGGGAAAGCTGTTGTAAGATACTATCCTTCTTTTAAGTGGTTAGGATAATAAGAAACGCGAATATCAGTGGCTTATTTAGTACTGGAATATTCGCGTTTTTTATTTGATATCGCAAAGTTTTTATATTTTCAAATATATGTAATCAGTTGGCAGCCGGTTTTCTAAAAAGATTAAAAATTCCTGTCTGCTCAATCAATCTTGTGATGGTAAAGAAGATAAAGGAATCGATTGGCCACATGATCAGGTTCTTTACAGTACGCATTGGGAGGATTGCAAGGAATCCTTTTCCGTATAGCATGTCCAGCCATAAGGTATTTAACAGAACATTTACAATCAGAACGACAACCAGTTTTGCAATCAGCACGCGACGGAAAGTGAGCTTATGTTTGTAGTAAAAACATCCATAAATAAATGCCGCGAGCATTGCGTTAAAGGTGAACCCAAAGAAAAATGGACCATCAGGGCGGATAAAGAATTTCACAGTATCCAGCACACCGGCAAACAAACATCCGGTAATGGGTCCAAACAGATAATCAGCAATCTGGTTTGGAATACCGGAAAATCCAATTTTTACATAGGGACCGATATTGATAGAAGCAACTGAATTTAAAATCAGTGCCAGGGCAGCAAGCATTGCACAGACTGCCAGGGTAGAAGTGGTTTTCAGCTCTTTGGCTGAGGTGAGAAACATGTTCTTTGTTTTCTCCATAAAAAAATTACCTCCTTTTCTTTTTTCGCTCACAATAGGAGATAATTTATGGATTCATATTTATCTTCTGTTGCAGCGAGAAGCAATCCACGAACCGCAAGATTTCTCTTTTCGTCCTCCGGCAACTCTCCATCCGGAAGGCACTTTACGCTCATGAATTTACTCTGCATTACTTTACATGGGGCAGTATATAGCATATTATTGGAAAAAGCAAGAAAAAAATATATAAAAATATAAGTTTTTGCAATTAAGAAAACAGACAAGAAATCGTGGCATTTTCTCCATATTTTCTAAAACTTTGTCCATATGTTTTTACAAAAATCAGACTATAATAAAAGAAAAAACCGTTCAGGAGGAATCATTATGGCAATTTTAGTTACAGGTGGTGCTGGTTATATTGGAAGCCACACGGTAGTGGAGCTTCAGAATGCAGGATATGATGTTGTGGTACTGGACAATTTAAGCAATGCAAGTGAAAAAGCACTGGACAGAGTATCAAAAATCACAGGAAAACCAGTGAAGTTTTATAAGGCAGATATTCTGGACAGAGATGCTTTAAATGATATTTTTGATAAGGAAACTATTGAGTCCTGTATCCATTTTGCAGGTTTGAAGGCAGTTGGAGAATCTGTGGTTAAGCCCTGGGAGTATTATGAAAATAACATAGCAGGCACTTTAACTCTGGTTGATGTAATGAGAAAACATAATGTGAAAAATATTATTTTCTCTTCTTCAGCAACTGTATATGGAGATCCGGCGCAGATTCCGATTACAGAAGAATGCCCAAAGGGACAGTGTACGAATCCGTATGGCTGGACAAAATCCATGCTGGAACAAGTGCTTACCGATATCCAGAAAGCAGATCCAGAATGGAATGTTATGCTTCTTCGTTACTTTAATCCAATTGGCGCACATAAGAGTGGAACAATTGGAGAGAACCCAAATGGCATTCCCAATAACCTTATGCCATATATTACACAGGTAGCAGTTGGTAAGCTGAAGGAACTTGGTGTATTTGGAAATGATTATGATACTCCGGATGGAACTGGTGTAAGAGACTATATTCATGTTGTGGATCTGGCAAAGGGGCATGTAAAAGCGCTTAAGAAAATCGGGGAAAATCCTGGGCTTGCGATTTACAATCTGGGAACCGGAAAGGGCTATAGTGTTCTTGATATTGTAAAGAATTTTGAAGCGGCAACTGGTGTGAAAATTCCATATGTGATCAAACCTCGCCGAGCCGGAGATATTGCAACTTGTTATTGTGATGCATCTAAGGCAGAAAAAGAGCTTGGCTGGAAAGCAGAGAACGGTATCCGTGAGATGTGTGAAGATTCCTGGAGATGGCAGTCTAATAATCCGCAGGGATATGAAGAATAGGATGTATATTTAAAATAAGAGAGCTGTAAGATGCAGCCCTCTTATTTTTTTGAATAATTGACCTTATGTTATAAATGAACGCATTTTTTATCCTGAAATATTCTATTTTTTAAAATTCTACAATTTTGTGCATGTTTTGTTAAATGTTGTTTATGTAATTTTGGGAAAGATAAAGATATAATTATATTCGGATTAAGGAAGTACGAAAATAAACCTGAAAAAACAGGAGAAAGAGAAGGAAAACATGGAAGAAAAAAGATATTTGAAATGGTACAACAAAGTCGGATACGGTTCCGGAGATGTGGCTGGAAATGTGGTATATGCATTCCTTTCCACCTTCGTAATGCTCTATCTGACCAATACTGTTGGATTGAACCCGGGTATTGTAGGAACATTGATTGCAGTATCAAAACTGTTTGATGGAGTGACCGATATTTTCTTCGGCTCTATGATTGATAAGACAAAAACAAAAATGGGAAAAGCAAAACCTTGGATGCTGTATGGTTATATCGGCTGTGCAGTTACTTTGATCGGTGTATTTGCAATTCCGGAAAGTCTTGGACAGACAGCGCAGTATGCATGGTTCTTTATTGCATATTCCCTGTTAAATGCAGTGTTCTATACAGCAAATAACATTGCATATTCAGCTCTTACAGCTCTGATTACCAAAAACAGCAAAGAACGTGTAGAAATGGGATCTTACCGTTTTATCTTTGCATTTTCTACCAGTCTTTTGATCCAGTCTGTTACTATCAAGTTTGTTGAGATTATGGGAGGGGGAGCTGCTGGATGGAGAATTGTAGCAATCATTTATGCCATCATTGGACTTATTATAAATACAGTTTCTGCATTATCTGTAAAAGAGCTTCCAGAAGAAGTCTTAAACGAAGATGCATCAAGCGCAGTAGATGAAAAATATAGCCTTATTGAAGCTGCAAAACTGTTATTTTCCAACAGATTTTATATTATGATCTGCGTAACCTACATTCTGCAGCAGATTTATTCCGCAATGCTCAGTATGGGTATTTATTACATGATGTATGTATTGAAAAACGAGGATCTGTTCCCGGTATTTTCCTGGGTAATCAATATCCCGTTAATCATTGCACTGGTTATTACACCATCTTTAGTAGCAAAATGGAAAGGGTTATATAAGCTGAATCTGGTTGGATATACCATTGGAACCATTGGACGTGCCCTTGTAGTAGTTGCTGCTTATATGGGAAGCGTACCGCTTATGATTGCCTTTACAGCCGTTGCTGCATTTGGTATGGGACCATGGCAGGGTGATATGAATGCGGTGATTGCTAACTGTTCAGAGTATACTTATCTGACAAAGCATAAACGTGTAGACGGAACCATGTATTCCTGTACTTCCCTTGGTGTGAAACTTGGAGGAGGACTTGGAACTGCGATTACAGGCTGGCTTCTGGAATTCAGCCACTTTAACAGTTCACTTGCTGTACAGCCGGATTCCTGCCTTAGCATGCTTCATACTATGTATCTGTGGATTCCAGTTGTGATTTGTGTAATCATTACTTTTATTATGTCACAGATGAATGTAGAAAAGGCAAATGAAAAATTAAAGAACAGTAAAATGCTGAAAGCAAAATAATCATTAAGATAACGAAATATAGCAATGGGATGTAACAATAAAAATGTCTAGAGGATGATTATGAACTATAGCGGCTTAAAAGAAGACAAAAGATTAATTGAAGCAGTACCGACCGCAAGACAGATTGCATATGAAAGTATGGAATTTTTCTGTTTCATTCATTTTACAGTAAATACCTTTACCGGAAGAGAATGGGGCGATGGAACAGAGCCGGAATCTATTTTTAATCCGACAGAGCTGGATGCAAAACAGTGGGCGAAAACAGCCGCAGAGGGCGGTATGAAGGGACTGATTCTTACCTGCAAACATCACGACGGATTCTGCCTGTGGCCATCAAAATACACCGAACACAGTATCAAAAACTCTCCATATAAAAATGGAAAGGGTGATATTGTAAGAGAAACAATGGAGGCTTGCAAAGAATATGGCCTGAAGTTTGGTGTTTATCTTTCTCCTTGGGACAGAAACAATGAATCCTATGGAAAAGGAAAAGAGTATGATGACTATTATGTGAATCAGCTTACAGAGCTTCTGACAGAGTATGGTGATATTTTTGTAGTATGGTTGGACGGTGCCTGTGGGGAAGGCGCAAACGGAAAGGTACAGAAATATAACTGGCAAAGATACTACCAGGTAGTTCGCAAGCTACAGCCAAATGCTGTGATCTCTATTTCTGGTCCTGATATCCGTTGGTGTGGAAATGAAGCTGGTGAGGTACGCCCAAGTGAATGGAGCGTGGTAGCAGCAGATATGAAAGATCCGGCTCTGACCGCAGAGTTAAGCCAGCAGGAGGATAATGAAGAGTTCCGTGAAAGACCATTGGATGAAACACAGTCTGATCTGGGAAGCAGGGAACGTCTTGCGAAGGAAGAACGACTTGCCTGGTATCCGGCTGAGACAGATGTCTCCATCAGACCGGGCTGGTTCTATCACGAAGAAGAGGATGATAAAGTACGTTCTTTTGAGAATCTGAAGGATATTTACTTAAAATCAGTTGGTGGAAATACTACACTTCTGTTAAACATCCCTCCGATGAAAAACGGAAAGATCCATCCAACGGATATTCAGAACCTGAAGCAGTTAGGTGGCTTTATCAAAGAAAGCTTTTCCAATAATTTAGTGGAAGAAGCTGGTATTACAACCATTCCACCACTTGACTGCCGGGAGATGTCCCCAGAAGTTCTTAGAACCGATGATTATGAGACTTATTTTCTGAATGAGGCTGGAACCAATAAACTGGTTATCAAGATTAAATGGATTGAAAGAAAAAAACTACATTATCTTGTTCTGAAAGAAGCAATTCCGCTTAGCCAGAGAGTTGAGGCATTTAATGTCTGCTATGAAGAAAACGGCAGCATAAAAAAATGCTATGAAGGAACAACTATCGGATATAAGAGAATCGTCGATTTGAAGGGAATCCATACAGATAGTCTGGCAATCGTAATTGAAGATTCCAGAGTTGCACCTGCGATGGCATTTGTGGGAGTATATTAAAATAGAAGAATAAGAAGTACATATGACTAGGGGAGAGCGTATGTAGAATATTAGTAATAAAAATAAATCAATTAAAAGCCCAGGCAGTTTTTGAACCTGGGCTTTCGTATACAGATCATTTCTTTTCTGGTTCAGTCATCTGATTCTCTTCATTTTGCCGCAGTTGTTTCCGAAACTGTGACGGCGAAGCGCCAAACTGTTTCCGGAAAAAGCGGCTGAAATATAATGGATTTTCATATCCAACCAGATTCGAAATTTCTGTAACATTGTAGTTTGTGGTTTCCAACAGAGATTTCGCATTTGAAAGACGCAGGTTCTGTATGTACTGGGCGGGTGTTGTATTCGTATATTGTTTGAAGTTCTGGATAAACCAGCTAACACTAATATTTTTCGAAGCTGCATATTTTTCAATATTAATCTGTTTATTGTAATGCATTCGGAAATAATCAACTGCCTGCGCCATGTCATCCATGATCATCGGATTCTTCTTGTGTGGTTTTACAAGAATCTGGCGGTGAAGAAGGATTAAAAGCTGCATAAAGTAATACACAAGAAGCTCTTCATAGTCATCTTTCCGCAGCTGCAGTTCTTCAATCATGTTCATGTACAGATGCTTGTATTCCATGGAGACCCCGGAATAAATCACATGAACGCCATCTACAATGCCGTATTTGCGGAGGATATTTTTGACGTTATTCCCAGTAAAATGAACCCAGTACACTTCCGGATGGTCGGCACCATAATAGTAGTAGCGCTGTTCTTCTTTTGGACGGTACAAAACCATGTTTCCAGCAGAAACAATTTCCTCTTTTCCATCAAAATAGAAATGTGCTTTTCCAGAAGCAACGTAAAGAAGCTGGTAATCAAGCCGACCTCGCGGCCGGTGCGTTGGCAGCTTCTTTATTGTATACAGACGGTAAGTACCGCAGCTCCCTATAAAAATAGGATGTTTTTTATCTTTAAAATCCAAGCGTGTCTGGTGCCAGTAAGCGGAGTTTGTGTACAATATAAATTACCTCCTTGTAAATCGGAACAGATTGTGCATATTTCAAAATTAATAAAAAAGTGTATATTTTTGTGTCTTTACTTGTTAAATTATATCATTTTGTGCATGTTTTGTCGAACAGAGTTTATGTAAATTTTTTAAAAAACAGGTATAATCATATCAGATGTTAAAACAGAAAAATATATAATATTGGAGGAGCAAATATGATTGTACCAAAACACTACGAAAATCTGAATGTGTTACATGAAAACACCATGCCCCATCGAGCATACTACATGCCTGCATCAAAGGATATGGGATCTCTTGTACATGACAGAGAGAAATCTGACCGTATGGAGCTTTTAAATGGAAACTGGAAATTCCAGTTCTATAAGAGCATTTATGATCTTCAGGAAAAATTTTACGAAGCAGGTTATGACACTAAGGGCTTCGACGAAATTCCAGTTCCGGGAATCTGGCAGAACTATGGCTATGACAGCCATCAGTATACCAATGTCCGTTATCCAATTCCGCTTGATCCGCCATATGTACCACAGGAGAATCCTTGCGGAGCGTACGTACACCAGTTTGAATATAAGAAAGATTCCAAAGCACCAAAAGCATACTTGAATTTTGAGGGTGTAGATTCCTGCTTCTATGTATGGATCAATGGTGTCTATGTAGGCTACAGCCAGGTGGCTCATGCAACCAGTGAATTTGACGTGACCGATCATCTGAAAGAAGGAACAAACACTTTAGCGGTACTTGTCCTGAAATGGTGTGATGGAACTTATTTAGAAGACCAGGACAAATTCCGTATGACAGGAATTTTCCGTGATGTATATCTGTTAAAGCGACCAGAAAGTGTACTGTATGATTATTTTACCACTACATCTATAGGGGAAAATGGTGCAGAAATTGAAATTCGTGCGAATTTTCTTGGGGAGAGCAATGCAGCAGAAAATACTAAAATTGTAATCCGGAATCATGAGGGAAATACGGTGGCTACAGGTACATTTAAGAAATGTGACGATGAAAATTTTGCTTACAAAGCGGTATTAGATATCACAACCCCTGTACTCTGGAATCCGGAACAGCCATATCTGTATCAGGTGCTTTTCCTTTCCGAGAATGAGGTGATCATAGACCGTATCGGTATCCGTGAAATCCACTGTGAGGGAAGCGTAATCTATATTAATGATGTAAAAGCAAAATTTAAAGGTGTAAACCGTCATGACTCCGATCCGATAACCGGTTCCGCAGTAAATATGGAGCAGATAAAAAAAGATCTGATCATGATGAAACAGCACAACTTTAATGCAGTCCGAAGCAGCCATTACCCGAATTCTCCTTATTTCTATCAGCTTTGTGATGAGTATGGCTTATTTGTGATCGCAGAAGCTGATAATGAGAGCCATGGAACCCAGACACAGTACTTGAAAAATTCAGAGTGGGAAAATGTAGTTGAGCAGTGGAATAAAAGAATTGCAAATAACCCGGATTTCATTCCTGCAACCATGGACCGTACCAGACTTTGTGTGGAAAGAGAAAAAAACCGCCCATGTATTGTAATGTGGTCTATGGGTAATGAATGTGGATATGGATGTACCTTTGAGGAATCCCTAAAATGGACCAAAGAATTTGACCCAACCCGTCTTACGACTTATGAGAGTGCATTCTATCAGAGTACAGACCGTGAGTATGACTATTCTAATATTGATGTAGTTGGAAGAATGTACCCAGCTTTTTCTGAGATTGATGAATACATGGAAAAGAATCCGGATAAGCCTCTACTTCTGGTAGAATATTGCCACGCCATGGGAAATGGACCTGGAGACCTGGAGGATTACTTTGAATTGATCCAGAAGTACGACAGTCTTTGTGGAGGTTTCGTATGGGAGTGGTGTGATCATGCTATTTACAAAGGCCAGGCTGAAAATGGCAAGGGAATCTATTATTATGGAGGAGATCATGGCGAAGAAATTCACGATGGAAACTTCTGTATGGATGGACTGGTTTATCCTGACAGAACACCACATACTGGGTTAAAAGAATACAAAAATATATATAGACCGGCAAGGGTTCTTCACTATGATCAGAAAACTGGAGATATGGTTCTTCATAACTATATGAATTATGTTGATCTTAAAGATTATATTTTTCTTATATATGAGGTGAGCGTTGACGGAGAAGTTGACTGTGTAGGACAAATTGAATTAGATGAAAGTATACCAGCTCATGAAGAAAAAACAATCAAACTTCCTGTTTCAATACCAGATAGTGGAAAATGTTACCTAAAAGTATCTTATTGTTTGAAAAATAATACTCAGATTTTACATTCGGATGAGTCTCTTGGATTTGATGAAATCCTTTTAAAGAACATAGATGGAAGAAATCAGAAAGCCATTAAACTTCTTGCTGAAATGAATACTGATAATAGTTTTACTGTGGAAGAGTGTGACAGATACTTTACAATTCATGTAGGGCAGGAAAATACTTATCGCTTCAACCGACTGACAGGATTATTTGAAAGCATTACTGTAAAGGGAAAAGAACTTCTGACTCGTCCTATGGAATTAAATATCTGGAGAGCACCAACTGACAACGACCGGAAAATCAAATTAGAATGGATGAATGCTCATTATGACCAGAGCTATGCAAGAGCATATGAAACTTCCTGCATTACCAAAAATGGGAAACTACACATCTTAGGAACGTTAAGTGTTTCTGCACCTACCGTACAAAAAATTCTTGATGTGAAGTCAGAATGGATTATTACTTCGGATGGCGCAATCCAGGTAAAAATGGATGTAAAGAGGGATTTGGAATTTCCAATGCTTCCGAGATTTGGAATCCGTTTATTCCTTAACAGAGATTTTGACAACGTAGAATATTACGGAATAGGACCTGAGGAAAGTTACGTAGATAAGAGAAGAGCCGGCAGTCATGGAAAATATGATGCTAATGTACTTGAAATGCATGAAGATTACCTGCGTCCACAGGAAAATGGAAGTCATACCGACTGTGACTACCTTATCTTAAAAGGACAGGAAAATACTTTTGCAGCTGCAGGAGAAAGGACATTTTCCTTTAACGTATCCCCATATACTCAAGAGGAACTGACAACCAAAAGACATAGCTATGAATTACAGCCTTGTGGAAGTACGGTCGTGTGCCTGGATTATGTCCAAAACGGAATTGGTTCTAACAGTTGCGGGCCTGAGTTGTCAGAACAGTACCGCCTTGATGCAGAACAGTTCAATTTTGAAATTAAAATGATAATTAAATAATACAGAATAAAGAAGCTGCCAGCTTAAACGGAGCAGGCTATGGCAGCCATTTCCCAGAAGGGAATCCGAATGACTATTACTGTACTTGCTTCTCTGCCAATCTTCGCGCTATATCCATTCATGCAGAAGTATTTCTCAAAAGGAATTATGGTGGGTGCTGTAAAAGGCTGACTTTAATAATCCCTGGCATTCGATCATTATGACAGATGCCGGGGATTTGTGTATTACAAACTAAAAAAGTATGCTGCATATAAAATATTGACCAGATAGTTGCTGTAAAAATTTATCCATAAAAAATTCTGTAACAACAGAGTATGAATTGGAGTGCAAATTCCGGCTCATCTGAGCACGATATCCGTAAGCGCTTAGATCTTGGGTAGCTTTACTGTCTACGTTTTTAAACTCATAATGATAGTAAATAGATTTTTACTACACTCCGCTTGATAGGAGATAGAAATTTACTATATTTGGAGGTTTCATTATGAGTAATAAACGTGCTCCAGGACGTTCCCTGGACGAATGGATGGAACTGGTAACCGAATGCAGACAAAGTGGCCTGACAGATGCTGCATGGTGTAATGAGCATGGGATATCTCCCAGCTGTTTTTACAATGCAGTTACCCGTCTCCGCAAAAAAACCTGTCAGATACCGGATCCAGCCCCCAAAGACAGCTCTCTTGACCTTACATCCCATAAACAGGATTACAGATGAAGAAATTGTGTCAGTATCTCATTTGGCACCGATTCATGATATCGGAAAGACCGTGCAGACAAAATATCACCAAACAAAAAATACATTATTCCCGTCCTGGGCGATAAACGCATAAATGATGTAACCACAGACGAACTGATAAAGATCCTGAAAGAGACCGAGATCCCTGATACCCAAAACTTTCCGATGGAAGAATATTCTATGTTGTGTGATGCAGTATCCAGTTTCTTTCGGAATGCCATGGAATTATACTGTGCAGGACAGGACAATGGTACGGCTGCTGCCAATGCCATAAGATCCCGTGGGCTGAGAATTTGGGACGATAGTGTTTCTTACGATACTTCCGAAGCTTATTCTTTCCAGCAGCTTTTGCAGCTACTGAAGATTTCCAAATGGAATGCCCCAACGCTTTATCTTCCCATGCTCCTGTCCGCCACTGCCGGCCTGCAGATTGCAGAGATTGTCCGTATTCATTTTGATGATATCGACCTTGATAATCATTGCCTTGATCTGCCGAGGACTCACAAAGACTACAACGGTCCCCGTTCCAACATCGTACTGTCCATGGAAAATACCAAAACGGTATACCTGCCAGATATTATAATGAACGAGATCAAAAATCAGGAAAAGCGTCTAAATGCACTACAAGAACAGGATGCGAAATTTAATCCATTCCGATATCTGATCTGGAGCCAGAGTGGGAGACAACAGCAGGAGAATTTTATCAAGAAACCTTATGAACGTATCCTGTCCAAATGCTCTTTTCCTGCATTTCCATGGAGAAGCTTTCTAAAGATACGTTTAACAGACATAGAGATAGACGAATTAGAAGATTTTTTAGGGTATGAGACTTCCATGAACTTTGGTGCCTGCGAGATTCCCATTGATAAGCACGATCTTATGAATCTTACAGGAACAACATACTTTTGAAAATATTGGCATAGTCAGCTTACCCGGCTATGCCGTATTTTATTACCAGCAAAGGTCATCCGTCCCCGATGCAGGCAGATACAACACACAAATCGAGTGACCAAAACTGTTTTTCTTTCCATGTCAGGCAAAAAAATCTCTGTTTTTCAATAGGGCTTTCCCTATTTTTGTGACCAAACTGCTTTATAATTGTATGCCCGAGCTAAAAACACTTGAATTTCTTCCATATTAAGTGACCAAGGTTGGCTTCTGATCCTATCGCAATATAAAAAAAACTCTTTTTCTATAATATTTCCAACATGATTCTATATTCAAGCCGATTTTGCAAACAAAGCTTGCGCTTCCCTTACCTCCTGTTATATAATAAAAGCTACTGTTAACGGTCATTACTATCATTATATGGGAAATAGTTTTGCAATTTTCTAAATAAGGAAGCTGTTTCTCACTAAAAAAGTGACCAAACCCACTTTTTAGCCCCATAATGAGCTAAAAAATAGGGCTTGTTTTTACAGATTATCAACAAGCTCTAAATCAGGCAGATATTCTATGGCAGCAATCTATGTTTTGCAAACTCTGCCGTCTTTATTGTAAGATATATACAAAATACGAAAGGGAAACTATGAGAAAATTAGCACTTAGTGACGAAATATTACTTAGTGTTGACAAAGCAGCCCGCTACATTGACGGTGAAGTCAACTCCATAATGAAGGATAAAAAAGAGGTGACCACCCGGGTCGCATTTTGCTTCCCGGATGTCTAGGACACGATTTTTTTACCTACTACCTTTTAAAAATCACTTAGTTCTATTTGATGTTATTTCCTACCTTTTTATCTGTATCATTTTGTATTATTTTGTGTTATTTAAGCTTAAAAGGGATTTAATAACACAAAATAAGCCTTTGACAAAAGGCCATTTTTGACCACCTTTTGCAATCAATTTTCTGTTTCATACTTTCGGATCATGCCCTTTTATATGACAAAATTTGATATTTTTGTAAAAAACAGGTTTTTATGCAATCTGTCAGTTGTCTAATAATACTTCTTATGGTTACAATTCGGTTTCCAGACGGCTATTGCTGGTATTTTCTATTACATCTGTTCACCCACCATAAAAAGTATCTTGTAAAGGAATTCCATTAATGTTAAGATAGAATCAGATAGAAGTACTTTCACATTCATCAATCGAAAATGCCAGGAGGTGATTGCTGTAAATGGCTGATGAAAACACCCTATTGAACAGTGATTTAGAGTCACGCTACGAAAAATACAAAGGCATTATTAAGAATTTTACACTCATGAGTGATATATTTATGCGAAACGTGTTCAAGAAAAGAGAATGTCTGGAATATGTTCTGCAGGTCATTATGGAGAAACAGGATTTATACGTGATTGATCAGGTAATCCAAAAAGATTATAAAAATTTGCAGGGACGCTCCGCAGTAATGGACTGCGTTGCCAGGGATTCCACAGGCAAACAATTTGATGTGGAAATCCAGCAGGATAATGAAGGAGCTTCCCTCAAAAGAGCCCGGTACCATAGTGGACTGATGGATATGAATACCTTAAATCCTGGACAGGATTTTGAGGAACTGCCGGAAAGCTATGTAATTTTTATTACCAGGGACGATATTCTTGGATATGGACTTCCCATTTACCACATTGACCGGCAGATCAAAGAACTGGAAGAGGCTTTTCAAGATGAAGCACATATCATATATGTAAATTCCAGGAATCAGGATGATACAGAACTGGGAAGACTGATGCATGATCTACACTGTAAAAAGGCAGATGAGATGCACAGTCCGATTCTTGCAAAACGAATGTATGAATTGAAAGAGACACAGAAAGGGGTTGAGCTTATGTGCCATGAAATGGAGAAAATCTATAGTGAAGGAATGGAAAGCGGAGAGAAACGTGGCGAGCTAAAGGCAAAAAAAGAAACCGCTCTTTCTATGGCAGAAGAAGGCATGAATATCCAAAAGATCGCCCGTCTGGTTAAGGTAAGCGAAAAAGATGTCCAGAAATGGATTGATGAGAATTTGTGTGCAATGAAATAAGTAGGATAATATTGTTGATGGGCAGGTCTGTTTTGGGCTTGCCCATTTTTCAAAGAACTTATTAATCTTTCACAATATGAAGATTTTTATAATGTACCCTATAAGGTGGACACAACAAGCCAAAGGGATTACTTGAAATGTTAATTACCGCTAGGGAAAATAATATATGGGCGCCACGCCAGAAGAAAAAAAGAAGCGGTTACATGAAGATTTTGATATTGCCATGACAGAAGAATTCGAGAGTGAGGTGAGAGACATGTGTAATCTAAGTAGAGCTCTTGTAGACCAGGGAATTGAACAAGGAATGAAACAGGGAGTTGAAAAAGAAAAAATGTCCCTGGCCCAGATGATGATCGAGGAAAAGGAACCTGTCGATAAGATTTCAAAATATACAGGCTATGCTATCGACAAGTTAAAGGAAATTGCAGCGGCAATGGGACAGACACTTGTGTAACATATGATTTTATAGGAAGAGGCTGTCCTGAAAACGTAGTTCAGCGATAACCTATAAACAAGCATTCTAAATAAGCTCGCCTT
>OGDN01002876.1_pt1 | contig 20216 bp, 18 predicted proteins | sample 1570271 | NCBI WGS metagenome assembly OGDN01 (sample SAMEA4384481, study PRJEB24528) | human gut metagenome | reverse complement strand
TCAACCTGCTTCTTGGATACTCTGTATTTCTTATTTAATTCTGAAATTGCATCTGTAGCAGAAACCTTTTTTACTAAGATATCTCTTACTCTTTGACGACATTCTGCATCAAATGGCATGCTTTCCATTTTAAAACTAGATTCAATACTGCTTACTTTTCTGTCAACTGTCATACGCGTATCCTTTCTCCTTTCCCTTTCACAGAAAGGTATTTGTTCTTCTATAGTATACCACAAAATGCTACATCTATACTATCAATTTCCGTATTATGAAGAGCTAACATTATAATCTTCTTTTCTTGGATCTGCTGTTCCGAATGTTTGATTATACCATTCTGTAACCTTATCATAAAGGAAATAATGCTAGTGCAACAGAGAAAGTGCCATTCTTCGATACGTATGGCGTTTTCCGCGAATAGCTACGCTATATGCCATAATATTCTCTGGCAATGCCATCCCCATATAACCACTATCACCGATATGGTGAATGTCTGTACCAGCCATCTTACACATAAGAGCAATTTGGCGAATCGTATCTTCATCAGCACCTTCTTGTGATGTTCCAATCGTCGTCATCGCAAGTGCTCCCTTTTCATGCGCTCTCTTTATCAGTTTGGCCGCATATTCCATTGAAATACCCGGAACTGTCCCCGGTGCCGGAAGCAAAATCACATCTGCGCCGGCATCTACAAATGATTCCACTTCATTCTCTGTCAGAATTTTTTCTCCCGCTTCCGAAAGAATACCAGATGCGTGCATCTTTCCCGCTGTAAGAATAATGCGATCGCCCACTGCTTCTTTTAACTGCAAAAGCGCCTGTATAATTGCATCATTCTCTACGCCCACGCCTGGATTGCCTGTCAAAACAATCATGTCCACGCCCATATCCGCTGCTTTTTTTGCATTTTCCGGTGTAGCCTGACGACCTTTTGTCAAATCCCAGACAGATGATTGCTCACCATTTTTTATCGCTGCCGGCTCTAAATTAATTGCAACCATTCTTCCCGTAAGACGTTTCACCTCACGAACTACCTCTTCTGGCGGCACCTGTGGCAGGCCTTGGATCACAGGTTCATTTACATCGAAGACATTTAGCATAATTAAATCTGCTCCAAGAGACGTCACAAATTCTGCATTTGTTATATCAACCAGCATCGGTGTCACTGTTCCTATGGTTTCTGCTGCAAGTGTTCTACCCTCGCTATCTGCTATGGAAGTTAAAAGTTCCTGCTTATGGTAGGAAGCCAATTCCCTGGCCGTTGTATCTATAAGTCGTTTTGGCATAATTTGTTCTCCTTTTTTCTTTTTAAATTATATTAGCCTCAAAAAAACCACCGACTAAGCCGGTGGTTTTGATTCTTTCGTATTATACCTTCTCAAATTTTGCCACTTCATCTGACAAGTTCTCTGAAAGGTTCTTATTTTCACCCGCCTGTGTCGTAATTGCTGATATCGCTGTCACAAGCTGCGCAATTTCTTCTGCAACATTGGTAACACCCTTCGCAGATTCTTCAATTGCGATTGAAATATTATTGATGCCTTCATTCATGTCATTCATCTTTGTCACACTATCCTTTGACATGTTTGCAAACTCATTAAAGGAATTACTTGCCTGATCTGTATCCGCTTCGTAATTTCCAATAATTTTTACGAAATTATCATAATCCTCCGCCACATCTGAAAGAACAAATTGTATCATTTCGGTCGCGTTTCCAGAAAGATCTGTCACTGCTCCAATAACCTTTGTGCTGATTTCCTGGATATTGTTTGCGGTTTCACGCGAATCATCCGCAAGTTGTCGAATTTCATCTGCTACAACTGCAAAGCCCTTACCTGCTTCTCCAGCTCTTGCTGCCTCAATAGATGCATTTAATGCAAGCAGATTGGTCTGTGCGGCAATATTTAAAATCTTCTCCGTCAATTCTGAAATCTCATTTACCGACTTCGAGGCTTCTACCGCATCAACAACGCCCTTCTGAATACCACCAAATGTTTCTACTGTCTTTTCCTTCGATGCCATCGCATCTTTATAGCTGTCTTCCGCCACCATCTTTACTTTATGTAACTTCATTGCAGAATCTTTTGCATCTTCATTCATGCCTGACATTTTATCTAACAAGTCATTACATCCCTGCGCCAAATCATACAGTGATGCAGACACTTCTTCCATAGAAGCTGCCAGTTCTTCTGATGCTGCACTGACATTAGATGCGTTCATATTTGAAGATTCTGCTTCGCTTTGTACAAGGTAAGAAGAATCTTTCATATCCTTTGATGCACTCTGAATCTTTACCATCAGATTTTGCAGCGTACCAATAAAATGATTTACACCATTTGCCAACTGTCCGATTTCATCTCCGCTCTTATCAAATACTCTTAACGTAAGATCCCCTTGTCCAGATTCAATTCCAAGAATGATATCATCCAAGTCCTTCTTCGCAAGTTTTGCCGGATGCACAATAGACTTATTAACAACCAAAGAAAGAAGCACGATAACGAGCACATCAACAAGTACAAGTACAATATCAAACGTAACGGTTCCGTCCACCTTAATATTGCTCTTGTCAATTGCCCATGCAACCTCTGTCTTAGCAGTTTCAAGTGTCTCTGTGTCATTATTCTTCACTGCTTCTTCATACTGGCTAAACTGCTCTGTTATAACGCTGTTTCTTCGGCTGATTTCCCGCAAAGCCGCTAAATTCAATACCGTAATCAACACTGTAAAAATGCCCAAAAGTACCAGCATTCCAATCAGCTTTCTTCCCAAACTTTTTTTCTTTTTCATGCTATCGCCCGCCTTCATAAAATATCTTTATTATAGATAAACAATAACACGAAATCCGACCTTTCGCAACAAATTATGATAAAGGCAACGCACTCTCTCTGCATTTTTTGCAGATTCCCTTAAAAGCAATATCATAACTTAGAAATTCCATGCCATGCGTATCTCGAATTTTTTCAAACAAATCCCCTATTTCTTCCATATCCACGTCTGAAACTTCGCCACATTTGATGCATCTGACATGGTAGTGATTCTTTAAAGTAAAATCGTATTGATTCGGTCCATCCGCCACTTCAACTTTACGAATTTCGCCTTCTTCTGCCAAAATATCCAGATTTCTATATACCGTTCCCTTTCCAATTTGGGGATATTTTTCCTTGGTAAAATCGTATACATCATTTGCTGTAACATGCCTTTTCATCTCATATACAGCATCTCTTACCAATTCCTTCTGCCTTGTATTTCTTCTTACCATCTAATCTCCACCATCATTTCCTGTTCTGATTCCATACCTTATCAAATGTTCTGTGCTGCATATCGTTCTCTTTTTTTACATAATTGCTTGTTTTCATACATATAACAATCCGCCCGGTCAAATAACAGCTGCATCGAACAATTCTCATACTCATTTGATAGCGCCCATCCATGTGCATAACTAATTGCTTCCGTATTTTCATTATGATTGTGCTGCTCTATTTCGATACATAATTTTTCTAGTATTTCCTCGATTTCCTGTTTGTTTGTATCATAGATGACCGCCATAAATTCATCGCCACCATATCTTCCAACAAAATGCTTCTCTGGTATCGTCTGACGTAACAACTGTGCGAAATCAAAGATTAGTTGATCTCCAGCTGAATGTCCCTTTGTATCATTCACAACCTTCAGATTATTTAAATCAAACATCATACATGCTGTCGTCTCACATATCACTTCTGTATCATTGAGAATTTCCTCGCATCGACTTTTGTTTGGAAGCCCTGTATGCATATCTATGTATGCTTTTTTCTCTAATGCCCGGTTACTTCTTGCCATCTTCATTGCATGAATCATTTGTATAATAACCAAAATGATAAGGCCTGACATATCAATCACAGAAAGCAATTCAGTCGTACGAATCTTCTCCGCAATCTGTTGTGAATAATCCTCTGCCGCAAACACCGTTGCATCTGCCATATCAAAATAGGTTTCACTCATAGCCACGATATCTGTATTTTCATATCCTTTTTGCCTGACATCAGCAATTTCTTCTTTTAATTGTTCCCAATAAGCACTTTGTACATCAAGCTTTTCCTGGTATACCTCATCTTTTAATCAGATTAAATCGTAATGTCCATCCTGGTATCTCAGTCCACTTATAATATCATCTAAATATTGGATTAATTCGTCGTTTTGTGTTCCTATAATCTCCAGTTTGATCTCGCGCTGTGTGGCTCCGCGCACCAATCCAGCATAATTTATAACACGCGCAGTCCCTTGTAAATGATCGATCTGTATCATCATCATTACAACAAGTATCACAATAAAAATTATCAGTACGCTTTGCATGATACCTATTATATTTTTCTTTTTCTTATGTGTTTGTCTTTCTGTATTTCTCATAGCTTTCTCATTTGTATTTTATTTTAATCAATTTATTAAGAACCAGTCTTAATAAGCATTATATTATCTTAAAACAACCCTGTCAAATACATTCGAGAAAGTCCACGCCATCATACCACTTTAAAGCATTTTCCTTCAAAAAAATCCTCCATAAGCAGTTTTTGTTGGCTTTCAACCTGCTTATGAAGGATTTTATTTTCTAATCAGTATATATTTTTAGTACTTCATCTCATACGGTGTACTATATTTTTTTCGAAATAGCATGACCTCTACTATGATTCTTACAATCATAGCATACAATAGTGGCAACCCTGCCACTGCAAGATTTGCTGCGATTATGCCTGCAGTATTTAGTTCTGGCGCAACTCCAAAAACTACAATCACGCTGCACAAAGAAATCAATGCCCCAATGAAAAGAACCGTTTTCTTTAACAAATCCAGCACTTTTTCTTTTGTTCTTGCACCTGATACCAGCACTACGCCTACACATAACAGAATCATAATAATTATACTAGGCACATCCATAAAATTACTTATTGGAAATTCTATTCCCACGGTGCAGATGCCCAAACATATAAATGCAGCCAAAATTGCAATCACACCAATTACAACGGATATTTTTGTCCCTTTTTTTGTAGATTCATTTTCTTTCACCAATGCCATAATTGTTTCCTCCGCTTTCACATGATAGTTTTCCGGAGGAATAAGTTCACCCGACAAGAGTTCATTGACCGTGATGTTGAATGCCTCACTGATTGGAACCAGCATAGAAGTATCCGGTGTGCCTTTTCCTGTCTCCCACTTAGAAATGGTCTTATCACTCACTCCAATGAGCTCCGCCAGTTCTTTTTGTGTCATCCCATTCTTCTTTCGCATTTCCTGCATAAACTGTCCCATGTCTTTTGTCATATTGTCATCCTCCGTATCAATGATTGCGCAATTCATACTTTTATTTAGGCACATTGTTACGTAGAATACAATCTACAAATTGGAGAATTGGAACACTTTATGACAAAAAGAAGGCTCACAATGTACTGTAAGCCTTCTTTTTATTTCATATTCTTTTATTCACTAGATTCTGCAACCTTAAATCTACTTATCATTTCTCTCAGGTTATCTGCTTCGCTACTCATCTCCTGGCTGGCAGCTGCACATTCTTCGGATGTTGCAGAATTGCTTTGTACAACACCATTAATCTGCTCAATACCTTCATTGATCTGCAGAATCTCTGTCGTCTGCGACTCTAATGCTTCCGCTATACCTGTAACTTCCTGCGTAATAATCTTAGATCCTTCTGCAACGTCTTCGAGCTTCTTCGCAGTTTCTTCTGCTACAATCATACCCTTTTGTACGGCATTTACAGATGTCTCAATTAAAACAGCAGATTCTTTTGCCGCTTCCGCACTCTGGTCAGCTAAGATATTAACCTGGTTTGCCACAACGGCAAAACCTTTTCCTGCTTCTCCTGCTCTTGCAGCTTCAATAGACGCATTCAAGGCAAGTAGGTTTGTCTGATTTGCAATTTCATTAATTGTTGCAATAATTTTATCAATTTCCTGGGATGCCTCATTGATTTCATTCATAGCATTCACCATTTCCTGCATCTTTCCGTTACTATCTACAATGGCATTTCCCAATGCATCTACTCTTTCACTAATCTGTTTTGCAGATTGTGAATTCTTCTCTACCTGTTCCGATACGTTATTTACAGATGCTGTTAACTCTTCTACAACAGCTGCCTGGTTTGTTGCTCCGTCTGCCAAGTCATTAGAACTTGCTGCCACCTGCTCTGCACCAGTCGATACTTCATCCGAAACTCCCTGGATGCCCCTTACTGTTGATGACATGCTCTGTTCAAATGCCATAAAGGAATCTAAAATATCAACAAAATCACCCTTCCATTCTACTTCCGGTCGCACATCAAAATCTCCATCGGAGAACAGCTTCATCGAACGACCAATATCGTCTACATACGTTCCTAAAATACGAATGGATTTACGCATACTATGCGCAAGACGTCCAATTTCATCTTCCGAATGATATTCAAGTGTACTATGCAGATTACCTTCTGTAAGTTCCTTCGCAACATCTTCTACTGCATGCAAAGGTTCCAGAATAGATCCCAGCACCATTTTTCCAACTTTTTTTGAAAGAAGAAACGCCAGGATAAGACATATAATAATAACGGCAACTCCAATGATGGCACTGACCATCGTTCTTCTGATTGCCTGCGCACTCAACTCATCTGTCAATGTATTAATCTTATTTGCAATAAGTACAGCCTCATCCAGTGCAGGTACACACTTATTCAGGATATCATCGATTCCCTTTTGATCTTTTCCTGCTTTGATTTCTTCCATGATATCATAGCCAATTGTTCCCCATTCTGATAGAGCATCTTCATACTCATCACAAAGTTCCTTTGATACAACACCTGATTTTCTTATCGTATCTAACTGTGCATTGAGCTCTGAGAGTTTATTTTCTACAGTTTCTTCATAATCCGCGTAAGATGATTTATCATCATTGAGTGCCATTTCTCTTATATTTCTAGCTGCTATATTTACATCAATTCTACAGGTCTTAACTGCAATATCTGCTGCATTGACTTTTTTTACATAATTTGTCATATTTGCATACAGGACACCGATTACAATCATAGAAACCAGCCCTGATAATAGCATCATGGCAATGACTATCTTATAACCGTAGTTAATCCTTGCTTGCAATTTCATATTTTCCAATTTCTCTTTGAGTGTAATTTTCTTTTGTGCTTTCATTGAGAGTCAGTTCCTTTCTTCCCATATTATATTGTATTCTAATAATCATCCCATGCGTAATCATTGCGTAAAATTATCATTGGACTCATTATTCTTTCTGTTGTTTAATGCGCAATTACACATACTGTGGCTATTACCAATATAATACTCATATGCCCTTTCATAGTCAAGGCAAAACCTGTATTAATTCAAGAGCATTTTTCCACACAGTTTCCTAAAAATGGGTAGTGCTTTTTTTATTACTCACCAAGCTGAAATTTTGCAACAATTTCATCCATACTCGTTGCCTGCGCTGACAACTCTTCGCTTGTTGCGGAAGTCTCTTGTGCTGTTGCAGAATTTGCCTGAATAATATCTGTAATTCTTGAAACACCTGCATCCGCTTGTCCCATAGATTCTGCTTGCATAACACTAATTTCACTAATGCTCTTTGCACTTTCTGACAACTGGCGAATGTCTTCCACTACATCAATCAATACCTTCTTTGTACTCTCTGCAGCCTTATTTCCGTTTTTAATCTCTTCTATAGAACTTTCTATTAATTCTCTTGTATTAACCGCCGCCTTTGCACTTTGTTCTGCTAATGTTCTAATCTGATCTGCAACAACTGCAAATCCCTTACCAGCATCCCCTGCTCTGGCTGCTTCAATGGATGCATTCAAAGACAACAGATTTGTCTGACTTGCAATATCTTCAATTTCTGTAATAACAGAACCAATCATTTCAGAAGTTTCACTGATGCGCTGCATTGCTTCTACCATCAAATCCATTTGTGCTCTACTGTCTTCTGCTTCACCTGCAATACGCTCTGCTTCTTGACTAGCAAGATTTGTCTGGTCTACTGTGTTCTTAAGACCTTCTGTAATTTCATCAATCGTTGCTTGTAATTCTTCTGCGGATGCCGCTTGATCTGTGGCTCCTTCTGCTAGTGCCTGGGAAGCTTCTGCTAGATTAAGTGCTCCTGCAGATACCATTTCTGATGAATCACGAACTTCTTTTAAGCTGCCATCAATTTCCGTCTTTGTCGTGTTAAAAGATGTAAGAAGTGTAGTCAACTCTCCAACATACTCTTCTTCACAGCTTGTACTAACAGCAAAGTTACCCTTACTCATTTCTGCAAGTAATCCTTCAAGGTCTGCAATGATAACGGATAGCTTGTTTGCCATATCAACAGTGGATTTTACCATCTCTCCCACTTCATCATCATTATCATACTCTGGGAATGGTGTTGTTAAATCGCCCTGTGAAAAAGTTTCTAATCGTTTTGCTAAAGCTTCTATTGGATCTGAAATCGATTTTGCAATCTTTCCACCAATCTTTACTGCTGCAAAGCATGCTGCAAGTATAATTAAAACAATCACAATCAGCATAACGACTCTAGTAACTGCTAGTGCTTCTTGTGTCTCATCACCCTTTTGCACATTTACATCCATCAAATCCTGAAACGCTTCTTCCGCTGCTTGATAAGCTGGTGCCAAATCATCAAACGCCATGTCCTGCGCTTTTTGGGATTTTACTTCATCTGTTGTTCCACCTAGCTTAATAATTTCATCATCAATCTTAAGATAATTCTCAACGGATTCCTGCAGCTGTTTAAACTGTTCTCTTTCGTCTGCACTTTTTAGCGTTTCTTCAATCTTTGGCATACATTCTTGTAAGGCAGCAACTGCTTCATCATGTGTCTTTGTCATTTGATCAATCCGGTTCTGTTCATCGTAACCAATCGCGCCTCGTGTTGCACTACGCACATCTGCAAGTTCTTTCATTGCAATTCCAATATCTCCTTGTGGGAAGGCATTGTAGGTCAATACCTGATCGTACTGCCACGATACAACAAACAGTAAAATAGCTGCAATCACCGCAGACACACTTGCTGACACTACCGTAATCAGTGCACTTCTTGTTAATCTTTTTTGAATTCGCATTTTCATTAGTTTTTCCATTGCTATTTCTCCCTTCGTCCTTTTATAAAAATCTATGCCTTGCATAGGAAACGGTTCACAAAATATTCACAATCTTTATCTACAATACTAGTCTTTTGTCCTATAAAAGTCAATTCTATCTATCCTTATATTTTTCCCCAAAAAACACAGCGAGTTTCCGTGCAGAAAGTAAAAAAGCCTTAATATAAGACCCTTTATATTGCATAATTTGCTTGTAATATTGTATAAATTGCTCACTACAGCATTTTCTATTTCTTTTTTATTAATTCATGCTATAGTTTTCATCAGAGAATATCTTATGCATCACGCAAATGAAATACATAAAACTCCTCAAATACACATAAGACCAATAGCTATAAGTTATTCTCTTCCTTTTTACAAAAAATACTTTATACGAAACAAAAAACAGTGGCCAACTTTGGTCACTGTTTTTCGTCATTACTTATTTTATAATCAATACTTTGAAAATAATTTTTTCATTAGAAATCTACTTCTGTATCATAGTAGCAACACTTGAGAAGTTTCTCCATCTCCTCCTGGCTAGGCTGTCTTGGGTTAGATCCTGTACATGCATCAAGAATAGCATTGGCAGCAATCTCTGGTAATCTCTCTAAGAATACTTCCTCAGGAACAAATCCCTGCTCTGTAGGATAGCTGTCTGCACCATAATTCTTAATACAATGTGGAATCTTAAGGTCATCATTCATCTTACATAAGTAATCAATTAAAAGCTTAACCTTCTCATCAAGATCATTTCCACCAAGTCCCATAAAGTCAGCAATCTCTCCATAACGAATCTTTGCTGTCTCATCTTTTGCGTTGAAGGCAATTACCTTTGGCAGATACATAGCATTGGCAGCACCATGAATGATATGTGCACCATAGTCAGCAAACGCAGCACCTGTCTTATGTGCCATAGAATGTACGATTCCAAGCAGTGCATTAGAGAATGCCATTCCTGCAAGACACTGTGCATTATGCATGGAATCCCTCTTAGCCATATCTCCATTATAAGAATCAACTAAATCTCTCTGAATCATCTTGATTGCATGTAACGCAAGTGGATCTGTGAAATCACAGTTTGCAGTAGATACATATGCCTCAACAGCATGTGTCATCGCATCCATTCCTGTATGTGCAACAAGCTTCTGTGGCATTGTCTCAGCAAGATCTGGATCAACAATTGCTACATCCGGTGTGATTTCAAAATCTGCGATTGGGTATTTAATTCCCTTCTCATAATCTGTAATGATAGAGAATGCTGTAACTTCTGTAGCTGTTCCTGATGTAGATGAAATAGCACAGAAATGAGCTTTATTACGGAGTGCTGGAATACCAAATACTTTACACATATCCTCAAATGTGATATCTGGATACTCATACTTAATCCACATAGCCTTAGCAGCATCGATTGGCGATCCGCCTCCCATTGCAATAATCCAGTCTGGCTCGAATTCCCGCATAGCAGCGGCACCCTTCATAACGGTCTCAACGGATGGATCTGGTTCAATTCCCTCAAATAACTGAACTTCCATACCAGCTTCCTTTAAGTATTCTTCAGCCTTATCAAGGAAACCAAAGCGCTTCATGGATCCCCCACCTACACAAATCATCGCTTTCTTGCCCTTGAAGGTCTTAAGTGCCTCAAGTGCACCTTTTCCGTGATACAAATCTCTTGGTAACGTAAATCTTGCCATTGTAAAAAACCTCCTTCATACTATTTGTTAAAAAAATAACATTATGCAGATATTATAACACATTATGTTGAACAAATGACAACATTTTTATATAATGCAAATAATTCCTTAAATTATCTTATATCCATAAACGGAGATTGCATATGAGACTTTTACTAGCAGAAGATGAAGAAGATTTAAGCCATGCTCTTGTGGCCGTTCTGAAACATAATAATTATTCCGTAGATGCTGTTTTTAATGGTCAGGATGCGCTCGACTATCTGGAAACAGATAATTACGATGGAGCTATCCTTGATATTATGATGCCTAAAATAGATGGCATCACAGTTCTAAAGAAAATTCGTGAACAAGGTAACTCCATTCCCATTATTATGCTCACTGCCAAATCAGAAATAGATGACAGAGTTCTAGGACTTGACAGTGGCGCTGATGATTATCTGACGAAACCTTTTTCTATGAAAGAACTTCTGGCAAGAATCCGTGCTATGACAAGACGTAAATCTGACACTACCGATTCTTTACTTACATTTGAAGATATATCACTTGATCGTTCTACATATATCCTATCGTGTGAAAATAACGAAGTACGGCTTGCAGGCAAAGAATACCAGATACTTGAAATGCTTATGACACACCCTAGACAGATCATTTCCGTTGAACAGTTTATGGATAGAATATGGGGATTTGACAGTGAAACTGAACTTAATGTAGTTTGGGTAAATATCTCGTACCTTAGGAAAAAACTGTCCAGACTAAATTCTCGTGTAATCATAAAAGCTACTAGAGGTCTTGGATATTCGCTGGAGGTTAACAATGATTAAAACTCTCAGAAAAAAATTTATAGCAATAGCAATGCTTTCAACAGCACTTGTTCTTTTTTCAATCATAGGTGCAATAAATATAGCGAATTATATCAATGTCAACTCAAGTCTAAATGCAAGACTTAAACTTATTGCATATAATGGTGGCACTTTTCCAGATTCGCCTGCACCACCTACACCGGGCTCCAATAAGACTTTTACAGATGAATATTCTAAACACGGCATCGATAAAGAGACGCCTTTTGAAACTAGATATTTTTCAGTCCTTCTATACGAGGACGGAAGTGTTTCTACCATTGACACTGGCAAAATAGCTTCTGTTTCTACAGCCAAAGCCAGTGAATATGCTACATCCTTATATAGCCATAACAAAACTAGTGGATTTATTGACCAATATAAATATCTATGTGTTCCTGCTTCCAATTCTAATAACGAAAATATGATATTGTATGTTTTTATTAACTGTAGCAAAGAGCTTATGTCTATAAAAACATATGCATTTGCCAGTGTAGGTATCAGTTTTATTGGATTATTTATTGTATTTATACTAGTATGTATTTTCTCGAAATCCGCTACCAAGCCAATCGTTTTAAGCTATGAAAAACAAAAGCGTTTTATTACCGATGCCAGCCACGAAATAAAAACGCCTCTTACTATCATTGATGCTAACACAGAGATTATCGAAATGATGCATGGTGAAACCGAATGGACAAACAGCATTAGAAAACAGATTGCAAGACTAACATCCCTGACAGAAAAACTTGTTTTTCTGTCACGAATGGATGAAGAATCTTCAAAGCTTGAAATGTTAAGCTTTAACATTTCAGATGCGATCCTTGATACTTCTATTCCCTTTAAAACTGTTGCCGATTCCAAAGGCAGACACCTCGAAATATCTGTAGCACCGGATATTTTTTATACTGGAAATGAAGCCGCTATCAGACAAATGATTTCTTTGCTTTTAGACAATGCTATTAAATATTCGTCTGATAATGGCTATATAAAAGTCCTTTTTAGCGTAGGAGCCAATGGCAAAAATAAAACGTTATCCGTTTGGAATAGTGTCGATGAAATTGAAAAAGGAAAGCTTGACTATCTGTTTGAGAGATTCTATAGAATTGACAGCTCCAGAAATTCTAAAACGGGTGGTTTTGGTATTGGTCTGTCTGTCGTACAAGCCATTGTAGAAGCTCATCATGGCAAGATTTCTGCAAAAAGTGAAGATGGCAAATCCATAGAATTTACCATCCTCCTATAGTTAATCTACTTATGAAATTGTCTGCTGGCTATATTTGAGTAAACTGCTGCAGTCATCTTTATAGTTGTTTCGTTTTCACCATTAGTTAAAGTATATGTCTCTCCCGCAGTCAGGTCAGATGTTGAAATAATAATAGCATCATATGACTTGGCTGCTGCATAGCTTATTATTTCATTTCCTGAGCTATCTAACAAAGTAATTTTATCACCTGTACTTCCTGTCGTCACAGCAACTGTCATAATTGCCTGCTTAGATGCTTCGTCAAATGTTTCTACCATGCCACTGCTTCCCACAGCAACTACAGTTCCACCATTAATGTATGCCGACGCATTATCTCCATAGTCAATTGCGGAATTTCCATTATCAGACGGACCATCAATATATACTTCTCCAGCATTTACTGTAAGATTACCATTAGAGTCCACGCCATCGCCGCCCGCATTTATACGCACACATCCACCGTTTATTTCAATCCAGACATCATCATTAGAAGCAAACATATCTGTTTTTCCTCCACCAAATCCGCTTGCATCTGCACCTCCAGCTGCATTTAATCCATCATCGCTTGATACGATATTTATATTCCCACCATTAACTGCTATTGTCAGGCCTTCTATGCCTTCATAACTTGTTGTAATATCAATAATACCATCATTAATAACCAGAGCGTCATCTGCATGCATACCATCATCGCCTGTTGTAATTTCCATACTACCTCCATTCATTTCAAATGTTGCATTGGTATGAAATGCATCGTCTGCGGAATTAATTTTATATTCTCCATCCAATATCTGCATAGCTCCACTTGACTTTATACCTTTTGTGCTTATGGCACTGTCTTCCTCTGTCATATTTTCTGTCGACTGACCTTTATCTTGCAAATTATCGCCATCTGGTGGCATCATATCACTTGGTGCACCGCCTCCATCTTGTGGTATCTCACCACTTGGTGCACTGCCTCCATCTTGTGGTATTTCACCACTTGGTGCACTGTCTCCATCTTGCAATGTCTTGCCAGCTGGTTTCTGACCACCCATATCATCTGAGGTCTCAGTAACTTTATTATCTGTAGGGGTCTTACCATTTTCATAACCACCACCTGCTGTTATATCAAAACTTCCATCGACTATTTCTACAACATATGATGCATCTATGCCATCACCATCACTTACAATTGTGAAATTACCTTGTTCAATATATACAAAGCCTTTCTGTTCATCATCGGTATTTTCACTGTGTATTCCATCTTTACCTGCTGTAAGTTCAAATGTTCCTCCTGCTATTCTCACACTATCTTTTCCTGACAGAGCATGATTCGAAGCTGTTACTACATATTCTCCACTCGTTATTACTAAATCATCCTTGCTTACTATTCCATGTCCATTTTCACAGGTTACTTCAAGATTTCCCGAACCATTTAATGTCAAATCACTTTTCGAAAAAATAGCTGCATCTATATTATTGTCATCTATTGCAACAAATTCACCCGATGTATTTACTTTATTTTCCGATGAAGCGGCTGTTGTTATAAATACTTTCTCTGCTGATTTTACATAAACTGCTGCTGAAGTTTCACAAGTAATATCTACATTATTAAACACAAGCTGTACTTTCGCATTTTCAGCATTAACAACGATCTGTCCATCCGAAAGTGTTCCCGTCAAAATATAAGTTCCTTCATCTGTAATTGTAATTGTATTATCTTCTATTTCTGCACTGCCTGAATCAGCAGTATTCTCATCATCGCTCATATTTATTTTTATTGCTGATTCTTCATCGTAACCAATTTCTTTATCCCTGTCTGTGAACATATCAGATGAATCCAGAATTCCATCTATAGCACTTTTCTCAGCTGTCTCCGTTGACACTTCCGCACTTTCTTTTCCACAGCCAGCTATTGACGATGTGACCAATGCTGCTAACACAAGTATTTCAAGCAGTCCTCTGATTTTTTTATTTCTATAATTCATTCACATTAACCTCCTGACGCGCAATACTAATCTCAAGGTTTCCATTTCTACATCGTAATTCATCTATAAATTCTTTTTCCTGTTTTACATTTTTTAAAATAACATGATATGTAAGCCTGTAGAGACTTCCCATATTCGATGTTTTAACAGAAATCACATCGCATCGGTCTGTATACCTATCAAATATATCATCAAATGCACTTCCATAATTTAAATCCTCAGGTATTGTAATCCTAAGAGTTTTATCGCCTACTTCTTTCTGATGCGTACCGACTCCAAAAATGTTACATAAAAGCATAACCATTACCATAATAATTGAAAACAAAACCGCATATCCTAAGTATCCCATTCCTGCTATAAGTCCTGCTGCCATAGCTAAAAATATTGTCCCTATTTCCTTCGCCGTTCCCGGCACGGAACGAAATCTGACAAGTGAAAAGGCTCCTGCCACTGCAACTCCAGCCCCCACATTTCCATTGACCATCATTATGACTATGCATACAACCGCCGGCAGCATAGCAAGCGTTACGACAAAACTTTTTGTATACTGACTTCTAAATGTATATACCCATGCAATTGCACTTCCTATCATTAGTGACACTGCAATACATAATATAAATTGTGAAACTGGAATTACCGATGTTGTCGTTGTATCAAATAATCCTGTAAAAACACTACTAAGCATAATTTATTAATCCTCCGTTGTATAACTTTCTATAGGCTGTTCCATATTTAGAAAATGATGTCTTATATATTTCATTATCCCTTAAAAACCGAACCATCCACATAGGAATTGCTCCTGCCGTCTTAACTTCCATCAGCACCTGATTGTCTTTTAAAATTGGATTACCATATATTCCCTCATGTAGCGACAAATCATAATTACGCCATAATATATTCTGGTCAAAAGTTACTCTGAATTCGCGGTCATCTCTTGCATAATAAGCCTCTCTTTCGTATGACAGTAACATTGCCGGTGCAATCCCCTTATACACATCCATACAATAATCAATTTCTCTTGTAATTTGTGTATCCATTACTTTCCTATGGTTAAGCAAATACTCCAGCGCCTCTTTTTCTGTCATTGCAACTCTTCTTTTATACACAACAGAATCATATTTTTTCTTAAGTTCGACAAATACTGTGCTATTCTCATCCGCCACTCCATAACTTCTCAATCTAAGTTTCTCTTTATACATTGGGTGGTCCATTGATCTGCGGATCAGAAGATACTGTGGCGTATCAAAATAAAGACTACATATTGTACTTTTCCCAAACGCATCTGCTATCATATATTTTTTCATCTCATTTTTAAGTAATGGTAGCTGCCTTATATCCAACATGTATTTCATCTCATATCTTCTAAAAATCGTTTGATTTTTCATGTTGTACCTCCTTACAATAAGAAGTCTATCATTTGAACCTTAAATGAACTTTAAATTTCCAAAAAAAAGAGGAAAGCGCATGCCTTCCTCTTTTGCTTTATCTCCAATCTTATCATACAGTCTGCCAGCACTCATCGGCTCGTCCCTTACAGTATAAAGACTGTCCGCCCCATATTTTATTGTATATCAAGTTCATTTACGGTTCTTGGATTTAGTCCTGTTCTTACAAACAGCACTACTTCATCAAATGTTTTTACCGCCATCTATCAGCCCTACAAATCTTTCTTTATTTTTCGCAGGCTTGATATCAGAACATATGTTTGTTATAATACATTTGGTGCTACCCTATTCGGTAGGCGGTTAGCCTTCTCCACAGGAGTTATAGCCTGTGTTTACATAGAAATCCACTTCTGGAAATCTTTTGAGGAGGTTTGTGCTTATGCTTACAACGGAACTATTTATAGCCATTATCAGCTTATGTATTACTTGCTTTGCTCTTGGTTATTCCGTTGGATCTAAGAGCAATGATTAAGGCACAAAAATAACCGCCCTGTCCTAGCAAACTTGGGCGGTCATTTTTGACCACTTATTTTTCAAGGCTAACCGTCTATCGGTAGCACCTTCTCTACAATCATACTAACATTTAACCGCCCTTATGTCAAACATATATTCTCTTTTCAATGACCTCGCAAAATCCGAACTTGCAATAGTGAAAAAATCAACAAACCCAGAGTTATCATGCTAAATATTTCTGATGTGCCGTTTTCACATTGTTTTGATTGACCATTGCATACTGCATCGTGGTGTCAATCTGGGAATGACCTAGTATTTTTTGCACCTGCTCTATTGGCATCCCTTTATCAATCGCTCTGGTGGCCATGGACCGCCGGAACTTATGTGGATGGATTCTTTCAAGAGATAGTTTCCTGCCAAGTTTTCGAAGCCTTATCTCAACACCACTGATTTTCAACCGGTCATGAGGTGCATCCAGTGTAACAAACAATGCCTTGTTGTTGTCCGTTCGATTATCTATGTACTCCTTCAGATGCACCTTTGCCTTGGCATCAAAATAAACACGCCGTTCTTTGTCACCCTTACCATAAACAATACACTCTCTACCTTCCAAGTCAATATCATCTATGTTCAAGTTGACCAGTTCTCCCACACGAATTCCTGTGGAATATAGAAGATCTATAATCGCCAAGTCCCTCTTTTCTACACAATTGTCCCTCAATTTTTCAATTCCCTCGTCTGAAATCACGCTCTTAACAACGGTTTTCGTTTTGATTTTGTGTATTCGTTTCATCGGACTTTTCAGAATATAATCTTCCTCTTCCAACCACGAAAAAAAACTTGATATGTTCCGCCGTACATTATCGATCGTCACATTGGAGCAGTTATTCCATTTTTGATATTTTGACAGATACCCACGGATTTCCTCCGTTGTGATTTTGCGCACTTCCGTACTCGTCTGTGACAACAAGTGTTTCACTGTCGCCCGATAGTATTCAATGGTTCTCTCAGAGCATCCTTCAATCCTTTTGGCATCCAGAAACATCTGCAAAAATTCCTCGTTGGATATATCCAGTTTATTTGCTTCATTTTCGGCAAATGTCTTGATTATCACTTCTTGTAGTTTCTTCATCTGGGCAATAGACAAGTACTCCGCCATCTCATTCAATACTACTACAATCTTTTCTTCCATGTTGGTATCTCCTTTCAAGATACCAACATCCTTCTCCTGCTTCAAACAAATATTGTTATTTATCTTCCTCCGCCTTAATGACGCCCTCTATCATTCCTGTAACAGCAGAATTCAGGCTGTTTGCATTCTGACTTGTAATTACTGGATTTCCCGTTTCTCTTTCAATCCTCTGCCTGGCTTCCCCAGCAATCTGTCCACCTGTCTTTGCCACTACTCGATTTTCTTCCAACCCCTGCGGATTCTGTGCTTTGGTAAGTTCTGTTGTCGTAGCCTCTGCCAACATATTTAATGCCAATTCCAAGGTACTCATGTTGTCACGCAGGTTTTCCTTTTTTAATCCCTTTAAATTTTTGTACTGTCTAGTATTCATACCTGACCAGGCTTTCGTTACCTCATTGGTCAAAATCGCATACTCTTTTCCTTGCTCAACACCATGTTCTTTCCACGCATCCGTCAACTCTTTTCTCGCCCGGATTGTCTGCAGTCTTTGATTGATCCAATCTGCCGGATAACCTTTTTTTGCGTATGTTTCCAAAGCCCGGTCAATGGTCAGTTCCGGATCAATAATTTCTTCGATTCTTTCCCTTCCAACCTGTGCTAACCACATTTTAAATGGCTCCGCTTTTTTGGATGGAATGGATTGAATTAAACGCAAAAGTTGTTCCGTATTTGCTACATCCGTCATTCTTCTTTTCCCATCTGCAGCCTTCATTTTCAAACCGTGACAATTTGTCACGGTTTCATTCCCTTCTTCGGTCAATCTTTGCTTCAACTTTCTCCAATACGCACTTGGATCCTTGCTCTCCGTTAAAACTTTAATAACATCTACAATTGAAAAGAACCATTCTTCATTCTCTTCATCCCACGCCGTCCGAATCGACTGATTCTCAAACAATTGAACTTTATTGTTTTCTTCCAATACATTTTCCCCCTTTTTCTCCCGTGTCTCTAGTTCTAATTATCCAAAATATTCTTGCATTAAACTATCAAATAGTAGTTGAGTTTCATCCAATTCCTTCTGAACTATCAATTTTGATTTGTCGATTTGGGTCACAAATGTAACATACTCTTTCTGCAATTCAATTGGTGGAACTATTAATTTTCTCTGTTTCAACAAGTTAAATTCAATATTATCCGCGGTTACGGCTCTAACACCTGTCAGAATATCTTTCTCATGCATTTTAAATTGAACAGCTAAGAATCTACTAACCATACGCTCACCTGGTATAAATACCTTTAAATCTTGATTAACAGTAATAGGAACTGCATTTATCGCAACAGGTAAAGTATGCTTTAAAATACCACTTCTAATAACCACAATTACGGAATTAACAGGAACTATTTTTGCAGTACTATTATCCACACCCAATTGATTGATTTTTATTTGACTGTCTGTCAACACATCTGTCTTCATATCCTTAGAAGATACCCACGGAATATCTCCTTCTTCATAATACTCAGGGTGTACTTTTGATGGAGTTCCTCCACCATATATTTTTTTACACAAGTTTTCTACTGTGTCAGTTTCCCATCCTTTATCATTATGCACTGGATCCCCAAACAACTCGACAAATCGACCTCTCACTAACTCGTCTAACAACTTTAGTTTTCTTTCTCGTTTCTCTTTTACCTTGAGAACATAATTCAAATTATTTACAATATGTATCTGCTCTTCCATCCTCCTAAAGGGTATTTGCATTTTGCGCATAGCAGCCTGTGTTAACTTTTTTCTTGTAGCTCCATTGACTATCCCTTCAACTTTATAAAACATAAGCGAATAGCACAAATAATCTACATCCAACCCCTTCTTTGGTTTTAGAACATGTGCATGATTATTGACCCAACATTTTCCAGAAATTCTATATGCAATGGGTCTTTCCCTTGAGCCAAAATTACCGCCATCTTCTGCTAACAATACTAGCTCATCATCAAAAATGTAATCATCAACATAATCCTGTATGCCATTGGCACCATAATAGGGATACTTCCCTTCTTTTCTTTCAGATGCTGTAATAGGAACCCTCATTGAGTCAAGTATTTCACAGCAATCTTCTACATTGACCATATCCATCTGTCATCCCAACAAATCCAACCCAAATTCACATACAAAGTCGTTGCTTTTAGAACATATGTTTGCTATAATATAAGTGGTGCTACCCTATTCGGTAGGCGGTTAGCCTTCTCCACAGGAGTTTAAGCCTGTGTTTACATAGAAATCCTTTTAGGAAATCTGTCGAGGAGGTTTGTGCTTATGCTTACAACGGAGCTTTTTAT
>OGDN01002875.1_pt1 | contig 20218 bp, 16 predicted proteins | sample 1570271 | NCBI WGS metagenome assembly OGDN01 (sample SAMEA4384481, study PRJEB24528) | human gut metagenome | reverse complement strand
TTCGAGAGGTACCGCTTTATAGCGGACCAGTAACAATGCTTGCGGCACCGCCCTTATGGGCGAGCAGTATCAATGGCCCTTAGGAGGGCCAATATTAAACCACCACTTGAAGTGGTGGTTAATAACTAGAACTTAAACAAAACAAGTTAATTTAATTCCGGAAAATAGAGAGTTTGAATAGGAAGAAAATAGCGGGAAGCCTTGTAAATAGGGGATTCTCGTTTTGAATGTAAGCAAAAACTTGGGCGTTGGATTTATTTGGCAAATATTTGAGTGCTTCCTAGGTTAGTGTAAAATTAAGAATGAAACATATGAAAAATTTATTCTTAGATAGTGTATAATATTTTGTGTAAGATTGTGTCAAGTTTTTTGTGTAAACATCTTCGATACGATAGTTCCTTTAGGTATGGAAAAAGTATAGTTCAAAACAACGAATAAAATCGCTGCAGCCAAATAAGCATAAGGAATACAGCAATTTTTTATTCCAACAACTGTCAAAAACGGGAGTATATCAGATTCATTAAGAAATATCGCGTTCAGTGTCTTAATTTATGAGACCATGATAATGCTCACATTGGACTAACAGTCCAATGCAATAATACTTTTTATATGGTATCATAAAATCAAAAAAGATTGGAGATATCTTATGGGAACGAATTTTTATCTTGTGAGTAAAAGCAAGAAATTGATGAGGAAGTATTTTGCAGTTGAAAAGGAATATGGAATAACAGAAGAAGAATACAAGATTGTAGACGAACCTTATTTGGCTTATCAAGTTCATCTTAATAAATTGAGTATAGGCTGGCGTCCTTTGTTTCAAAGACATAGGGCGATCAGAACATTTAAGGAATTGGAAGATTTTTGCCTTGAAAATAAGAACATAGTTGGTATCTATGATGAGTATGGTAAAAAGTACACATGGAAGCAGTATTATGACAGGGTATATAGCCATAGCAAGCGACAGCCAGAACCGTTTAAATGGGGTTATGAAATTGATCCTTTTTTCAAGGATAGAGGTCCAACATTATATACTGTACCATGTAGCGAACATGAGGCGGAGATATATATGCCGAAAAAGAAAAGCAGGCAAGGAAGCGTTTTCATGTGCCTGAAAGACCATGGTATAATGTGAAATATTGGGAAGATCCAAATTATCCGTTTGATTGGACGGAGGGAGAATTTTGTTAAAGGAGCTGAATGTTTATGTACGAAAATATTGATATGAAGAAAACAGGACTTTTGTTGAAAACGGCAATTGGAAATGCAGGATATACAGTTAAAGATATACAGAAAATTCTCCACTTGTCATGTCCACAACCTATTTATCGTTGGTTTAAGGGGACGATTCTGCCCTCTGTAAACCACCTTTATGTATTAAGCAGATTATTGAAAATACATATGGAAGATTTGCTTGTGGTAAGTCGGGAGCATAGTTGTCTCTCGGAAGTGAACATAGACTGTATCCCAATGGAAAAAAGATTGCATGCATACTGGAAACACCTACGCGTAAAAAAATGCGCATAGCACTTGATGAGATATCGTTTTATTCCAAAGAAAAATGCTGTTTCTAAATCTTCTCAAAAACACCATTCCCCACAATTTGCATTGAAAATCCCCCCACAAACGAGTATAATATTAATATATTTAATAAAAAACAGTAACCCCCAACCCATCACAAACCCGAGGTGAAACGAATGAAAAAACAATTTCAAGCACTATTGCTTATTATATCAATACTATTTTCCATAATCCCACAGGACGTCGCCAGCGCGGATGCTGATTTGGTGCAATCCCAGTGTACGACCGTGTCTAAAAATGAAACAACGCAGAAAACCACATTTCCGGTGCATGTGATTCATAAGGCGGGAGATGATAAGGAAAATTTTGTCATTTTGATCATGGGAGATGGTTATACGGCAGAAGAGCAGGACAAGTTTTTGCGGGATGCGGCGGAGAAGGCGCGGGGAATGTTGACGTGGTCTCCTTACAAAGAGTATTCTGACCGCATCAATATTTATGCGGTGCAGGCGGTTTCCAACGAGTCGGGAATCAGCGAATATGGGGGCAAGAGTGTAGACACCTATTTTCATGTTGCAGCATATGGAAAAGCACTTGGATTTACAAGCGGTGGGACGGATAAGGCCAAAGCATTGAGAGCGGAATTGGAGGAAAGCTATTTGGATGCGGGTGCCAATGTTGGTACGATCCATGTGCTTTGCAATTCCGAAGGGAGTTTTGGAGCCTCTCAAAATTCATTATTTTCCTTTTCCGCAAATTCAGAAGATAATCAGAATGGAACAGTTATGGCACATGAGATTGCGCACAGCATCGGGGGCTTGGGAGATGAATATGAGAGGTATACGAATAAACCAAATACCTCGGATACCACGAATCCGGAGACGATTAAGTGGGCGAAAATGCTTGGATTCCGTGGGATTGGGGTTACTCAGGCGGGAACGGAGACGGCATTTGCTCCGAGCCGTGAATGCATGATGAGGTGGCTTGGTCAGCCGTTTTGTGAGGTGTGCAAAATGGAGTTGGCAAGAAATCTGAATAATCCGGATTATGTCAGCCGGCCGGCGGCGATTTATGTGGCTGACCCGGAGATTTCTATTCCGCATAGCAAAACGGGGACATTGGACCGCGACAGCGAAAAATATAGAATCAGCGAGAAAAATATTACCAAAGCCAATAACCGGGATCTGGAATTTCGAACTGTGGTACAAAATATGGTAAATCGCGAACAGCATTTGAAAATGACTTTTCGGATTATTGGGGCAGATGGTACGACAGTAAAATATTCAGAAGAGAAAAATTACACGATTCCTGCACTTGCGAACCGGTATGATTCGGAAGCTGCAAAAGAATCACTTTCTATCACGATTCCGGATGTTTCCGGACTGGTTAGTGGCGATAAAATGGAGGGAAAAATTGTGGATGCGGATACGGGAGAAGTTTTGGCTACGGACAAAACGGCGGAGCAGGCTTGGAGCATGGTCAATCTGCATTACAAATTGAAAAAGGAAGATGGCACGACAGAAGACATTCCGGAAGCGGAAACAACTACGGTTTACGTGCCGGCAAATTCTACATATACATTAAGAAATCCACAGCTGGCCGGCTATTCCTATATAGGAAGTGATTCGGATGGAAATGTTGTAAATGTTGCTGGAGAAAAAGTGGATGTTACATACTATTATCAGGTGGCTGCGGAGGGTGTTGAGACTCCGAAACCGACACCGGCGGAAACGGATGAGCCGCTTGTGACGCCAACGGCTTCTCCAACGATAAAACCAACGCTGGAGCCGGCGACAGCGACTCCAAGTGCGACAGCAACTCCAACCACGTCGCCGACAGCAACGCCGACACAACAGCCAGCAACGCCAGAGCCAACCTTGTCGCCGCCGACAACTCCGACAGTGCGCCCAACAAAAACACCAAGTGCGACAACGGTACCAACATTGCCACCGATGAATTCACCTGCTGTGACGAATATGCCAACATTGCCACCGACAAAGACGCCCGCCGCGACATCTACACCGACATTGCCGCCAACACAGACGCCTGCTGTGACGGATATGCCAACATTGCCACCGACGAACTCACCTGCTGTGACGGATATGCCAACATTGCCACCGATGAATTCACCTGCTGTGACGAATATGCCGACATTGCCACCGACGAATTTACCCGCTGTGACGAATATGCCAACATTGCCACCGACGAACTCACCGGTAGTGACGCAAGCACCGGATGTAAATTCTACAGCGACGCCTTCGGCAGAACCAAATATATCCGGAAAGCAAAAAGACGTTACTGTTGTGGTGAAATTGAAAAAGAACAGAAAACTTTATCCGGCTTTGAAAAAAGCGGTTCGTAAGGTGGAAAAAAGAGCAAAAAAACAGGGCAGGAAAATTTGTGTTAAAATTGTTTATAAGACGGGAAAGAATCGAGCGTTGAAGCTTGATAAAGCGACGATACGATTTCTTGTCAGGAAAAAGATAAAAGAAGTGCGATGGGTGAATGGGAAAAAGCAGGTTGTGGTAAAATTGAAAAAGATAAAAAAACAAAAGAAGAAATACTTGTATTTGAAAATTACAAAAGAAAAAGGATAAATTTATCAAAAAATGATTGCTATAAGAGATAAAATAAGGAGGATAACAAAATGGCAGTTAATTTTAATAGTAATAGTGTATTTAATTTAAAACCAATTAATGTAGAGGAAGTTCGTAAAGAAGTGGACGGATTGTTGATTGGTGGTGAACAGATTGAATTTGCATTTCAGACAGTTCGTGATCAATTGATATTTACCAATAAACGGATTATTTCAGTGGATGTGCAGGGAATTATGGGAAAAAGGAAATCATTTGCAACCATGCCGTATTCCAAAATTCAGTATTTTTCAATTCAAACACCGGGTTTTTTGGAAATGATTCCGGATTCGGAGTTATATATTATGTTTACCAATGGATTTACAGCTAAATTTGAATTTAAGGGGGCTGTAGATATTGGAAAGATTGGAAGAATTTTATCGGAATATGTTTTGTAATCCGAAAATGAAAGAAGTGGAAATTTTGACAAACTCAATAAAGTTGTCGGAAAATGACAAAATCATCTGCGGCGGGGAAAATTCCGGCAAACAAATCCGGCTTTTTTCTCAGTCGCTTATGGTTATCAATCAAGCAGACGGGGAGTGCTTGCAACAGTTTTATCCGGTGCGAGTGCAGAGTTGTATGGATCGCTCCAAAGTTCGTATGGAACCGGTTACGATAACGGAGCTGCCGCAAAATATTGTTCAGATTTCAATGTTGGGTACCACAGAGAGATATGATGCCGGAAAAATTGATGTTTTGTGCAAACCATGGAGCCCGGAGCCACGTCAGAAAGGATGCGGCGATTGCAGCAGATGCAGAAAGTGCTGGACATAACGCAAATGGACGGTCAAAAGATAAGGAGAATAGTCAAAAAATGAATCTGATACATATAGATGATTTGAAATGTCCGGAGCTGGCTTTATATGCAAGTACGTCGGAAGCCGGATTGCTGCATAGGTTTGAACCGGCAGAAGGCGTATTTATCGCGGAGAGCCCCAAGGTGATTGAGCGGGCGCTCGCAGATGGCTACGAGCCGATTTCGTTTCTTTTGGAAGAAAAGGACGTACTGGGCCAGATGGCGCATGTTTTGGCAAAATATGAAAGTGTACCGGTTTACACTTCTGCGGAAGACGTTTTGCTTGGAATTACCGGATTTAAGCTTACCAGAGGCGCATTGTGCGCGATGAGACGGAGAAAACTTCCGGAAATTCAGCAGGTGGTAAGAGATGCCAGGAGAATCGTAGTATTGGAAAATGTCATGAATCCGACTAACGTAGGGGCGATATTTCGTTCTGCGGCGGCATTGGGGATGGATGCGGTGCTGCTTACACGGGGATGCAGCGATCCCTTGTACCGGCGGGCGATTCGAGTCAGTATGGGAACGGTTTTCCAGGTGCCGTGGACATTTATTGATGAGACAGAAAAAGCGTATATGGAGTTATTGTGTGATTTGGGCTTCAAAACAGTGTCTATGGCACTTTGTGAGGGTTCGATCAGCATAGATTCACCGGCGTTGAAAGAAGAGGGCAAACTTGCGATTCTCATGGGGACAGAGGGAGATGGACTGTGTGATGAGACGATACGGAAAAGTGATTTCATCGTCAATATTCCGATGGCGCATGAAGTCGATTCGTTGAATGTGGCAGCTGCAAGTGCGGTCGCATTTTGGGAATTGGGAAAATAGCTTGGATAATCGTTAACAGATTATGTAAAAGACAAAAGAAGTGGATGTATTATGGGAATTTTGACAGGAATTTTAATGTTTATCTTTTTTCAATTGTTGCTGCATGTGATGGGGATTGGTCTGGAATCGAAGTTATCATTAAATTCGTAGCAGGATTTGCATTTTTTGCGTTTGTGCTATATTTGATGACACAGCCAGTTCTTATCCTTGTTTGTATTATTGTGGCGGTAGTAATTGGAGTGGCGAAGAGTAAGAAATAAGCATGCGGAAATAATGCTTTTATCAAGCGCTTTTTTATGGTATTATGGTTTTAGATAGTTGAGTGAAATCATAGTACCATAATTAAACCGGGAGAAACAATAATGAACACAAACATCATAGAATTGAAAAAGGGATTAAATACAGCGTTTATAGATGCGACGCAGAACTCTAATTTAGCATATCGCCCTCAGTTTGTTTACAATGACAATGAAAAGGGACAGAAGGTGTTTTCGGCAATTGAGGATGAATTGCGTCATTGTGATGAATTCGCGATCAGTGTAGCTTTTATTACAAGAGGCGGTATTACGCCGCTTTTGCAGACGTTGAAGGAATTGGAACATAAGGGGATAAAGGGCCGTATTTTGACGACAGATTATTTGTGCTTTAGTGATCCGTCGGCATTGGACACATTGGCAGGTCTCTCCAATGTGCAGCTTCGCATGTATCAAACAGAACGTGCCGGAAGTGGCTTTCATACCAAGGGATATATCTTTCAAAAAGAGGAAGAATATCATTTTATCATAGGAAGTTCGAATCTGACGCAAGATGCTTTGACAAAAAATATGGAATGGAATACGAAGATGGTTTCCACCGGTCAGGGTGAAATGATACAAGATATTGTGACGGAATTTGAGCGGATATGGAATGCAGAAGAGTGTACAAAAGAATATGACGAATTTATTGAAGAATATCGGAAGAGATTCGAAGAGAAAAAATTGTTCGAAAAGATGGTTTCCGAGCAAAAAGAAATTGCGAAAAGGGAATCGGTTCCGTCTATTGAAGCCTATTCTTTAAAACCAAATTCTATGCAACGGGCGTTTATTTATGAATTGCTGAAACTTATAAAACAGGGAAATGACAGGGCACTTTTGATCTCTGCCACCGGAACCGGAAAAACCTATGCTTCTGCATTTGCGATGCGAGAACTTGGCTTTAAAAGAGTTTTATTTTTAGTACATAGAAATCAAATTGCAAAGCAGGCTAAGAATTCTTTTGAAAAGGTATTTGGAAGCAAAATACGGGCTGGGATTGTTTCCGGTAATCAGCATGATTACGAAGCGGATTTTGTATTTGCTACGGTTCAGACGTTGAGCAAGATGGAAAATTTACAAAAGTTTCCAAAAGAATATTTTGAAGCATGTATTTATGATGAAGCACATCATACAAGTGCGGAGAGTTTTAAGCGGGTGATGGACTATTTTACCCCGAAATTTACATTGGGAATGACTGCGACGCCGGATAAGCGGGATGACAATGTAGAAGGAAGAAATATTTATGAGATATTTAATCATAACATAGCTTACGAAATTCGTTTGCAGCAAGCGATGGAGGAGGATTTGCTTTGTCCGTTTCATTATTTTGGAATTACCGATCTTCATATGATTTCGGATGAGGGGAAAACCAAGGAAGAACAGTTGGAAAACTTCCGATATCTTACAAGCGATGAGCGTGTTAAGTATGTTATGGATCAGGCAAAATATTTTGGATATTCCGGAGAACGTGTGAAAGGCTTGATCTTTTGCAGCCGTATTGAAGAGGCAAGGGAACTGTCCCGCAAATTTAATAAATGTGGCTGGAGAACGATGGCGTTGAGTGGTGCGGATTCCGAAGAGGAGAGAGCACGTGCGATTGAACGCTTGACGATGGATGTGCAGTCGGAAGACGATGACTACCTTGATTATTTGATTACCGTTGATATTTTTTCGGAAGGAACCGATATTGTTGAAGTAAATCAAGTAATTATGCTTCGCCCAACTCAATCGCCGATCGTATTTATTCAGCAGTTGGGGCGTGGCCTCCGAAAAGCAGAGGGGAAGGAATATGTTGTAATTCTCGATTTTATTGGAAATTATAAAAATAATTTCATGATTCCAATTGCACTATCCGGAGACAGAAGCTACAATAAAGATAATATCCGAAGATATTTGAGGGAAGGCGGCCGCGTTATTCCCGGTGCAAGTACGATTCATTTTGATGAAATCAGCAGAAAGAAAATATATGAATCCATCGATGGCTTAAGGACGACAAAGAAAATGTTGTCTGCAAAATATTTTGAGGTAAAAGACCGACTTGGAAAAATTCCAAGTATAGTCGATTTTTATACGCAGGGGGAAGTCGATCCGTTACTTTTGATTCAATACGCAGGAAATTATTATCATTTTTTGAAAATGATTGATAAGGAGTATAGCGGAGAAATGACGGACAGGGAAGAAGCCTGCCTGGAATTTGTATCCCAGAATCTGGCAAATGGAAAACGTATTTATGAACTTATTATGCTGCAGCAATTATTGCAAGAGGGAAGATTTAATAAGAAACAGATAGAGATAAAATTACGGCAGGATTATAATATGGAAATGTCTGAAAAATCGTTTGAGTCTGCTGTTCATGTTCTTGAAGGAGAATTTATTAATACGCAGTCTGAACGAAAAAAATACAGTCAATTAGATATACTGACAGAAGAAAAAGATCAATTTATCTCTCGGACATTTTTATATTATGTGAGAATCCGGGGATCCGAATTTATCCGGCAAATGAAAGATATAGTAGAACTTGGAATTCGAAGATATAGTGAAGTATACCAAAAAGAGATGGATGATCTTGGACTGTCATTGTATCAAAAATATTCACGTAAGGACATATGCCGTTTGTTGAATTGGGAAAAGGATGAAAGTTCGACTGTTTATGGTTATAAGATTAAATATGATACATGTCCGATTTTTGTGACGTATCACAAAAAAGAAGATATTGCAAAGAGTACAATGTATGAAGATGCATTTGTAAATAATCAGATTTTTAGCTGGATGACTCGGAGTCGTGTGTCATTGGATAGTGTAGAATCACAAAAGTTGATTCATGCTGAGGAAAGTGGTTTGAAAGTTCTTTTGTTCATCAAGAAAAGCGATGGAGAAGGAACGGATTTCTATTACATGGGACAAGTGATGCCGGCTGCTTGGGAGCAGACCCGGATTCAGGATGACAAAGGAAGATTTCTTCCCATTATGAATTTTCAACTTCAAATGAGTCATCCGGTGAGAGAAGATATTTATCAGTATTTTGTGAATGAATAGAGGTACGATATGAAGACGATACGTGTAGTGGCGGCGGTTATAGAAGCTGTCGATGAACAAGGAAAAGAAATACTTTTTGCTACCCAAAGAGGGTACGGAGATATGAAAGGCGGCTGGGAATTCCCCGGTGGAAAAATTGAGCCGGGAGAAACGCCGCAAGAGGCACTCAAACGAGAAATACAGGAGGAACTTGATACCAAAATCAAGGTGGGAAGTCTTATTGATACGATAGAATATGATTATCCTACGTTCCATTTGTCGATGGATTGTTTTTTGGCAGAAATTGAGTCAGGGAACTTGGTGTTGAAAGAGCATGAGGCGGCAAGATGGCTGACAAGAGAAGAATTGGATTCTGTTGATTGGCTGCCTGCGGATGTGCTGTTGATTGATACATTGAAGCAAAGTAAACTTATAACCCCAGAAAAGGAAGTGTGATATGAGAAAAAAAGTAAGTGTATTATTATTGATTTTAGTGTTAATTATGAACCAAGTTGCTCCAATGGGCATTAAGGCGGCGGATGCAGCAGATGAAGTTAAGGTTTATGTGGAAAATGGAGAAGGCAGTCTTACGGAAGGTGACGGAACCGCCCAAAGACCGTATCAAAATATACGTACGGCCTTGAAGCAGATTCAGACGGGACAGACACTTGTACTTGTGGGTGAAGTCTCCTACACCAAATACGAGACATACGAAGACAAATCTCCGAAACCATTATTTATTGATAAAGATATCACGATTGTTGGTTCAGATACGTCAGCAGGTTTGAAAATACGCAGTATGATTCAGCTGGGAGCGGACGTTACGTTTCGTGATATGTGGCTGCAAATGGTGCCGCAGGCAGGAAATGCACGTGGGACAACAATTTATGCGGCGGGACATACGCTGGTGTTGGATGCGGTAGATACGAGAGTAGGAACCAGTACATTGCAGGACAATGTTAGGCCATTGATCAGCGGTGGCGCGTACCAGGGAGAGGAAGGAAAGATGGGAAACCACACAACGATTAAAGTGGTCAATCCCATATCCCAGACTAAGATAGCTGCAATTTATGCAGGAGATTATTATCGTGATTCCGAACAAGACAAAGTGGATATAGAACTGGATTCCAAATTGGTAGATACGGAGATTCATGCAGCGGGTGCCGATGGTCATACATTGACAGGAAATGTAAATGTTACACTGGGAAAAGATAGTAATGTAACGGATTTTGACAAGACGGATCTGATAGGTGAGTTGAATGTTAATGTGAAAGCGGGGGCTCATATTGATACCCTGTCATTTTCCGGTATCAATAATCTCACGATGGCAGAAAAGTCGCGGATCACGCTTCCTAAGGAAGCGGATTTTAACGTAAATAACGTCGTTTGTGAGAAAAATGCGGTGCTTGATCTCAGACAAATGTCAATGAATCCGAGTGTTGCAAACAATTTTACCGGTGTAACGGTAGCCGGCGAGGACCAAACATGTGGCTCCGTTTTGGTTGGAAATGATACTACACTTGAGATAAAAGGAGAAGTCTATGGTCTAACAAAATTAAACGTAAATGGCTCAGAATATATGGCGAGATTTGTGGAGAATCATTGTTACATACAGGCAAAGGCCTCTTCGAGTGGGAATTTTACAATTGAGGGCACGCAGTATACAAATTTTCAATTAAATAAAAAGAAAACCGAAGAAATATATTCCTGGATTATTGGAAAACTGGAAAATGAGGACGCAGATGACTTTTATTGGATTGGAGATGCAGATAAAAAATCTGTGATCAGTCAGCAGGGAAAAGAATATTATTATCCGGTTGAATTTAAAAAGGCAGATGGTACGGTTTATAAGCCAACGTTTGAGGAACTTTTTTATGATTACGATTTGGCATTGACGAAGGAAAACGGGGAAGCGGTTGATTTAGAGGAAGCGGCTTTCTGCAGTTGGGATGAGGATTGTATTAACGAGGAGCAAAGCCAATATAATCAGGTGATTGTATCTATATACGACTGGGAGAACTGTAAGGGTGAACTGACATTGACGCTGACCCATTCGAAAACCGGCAAGAGTATATCGCGAGTGCTTTTGGTGGGTGAAGAACAGCCGATTCCGACAGTAACCCCAACCATGACACCGACACCGACGGCAACCGTAGCGCCAACAACACCAACGCAGGTGCCGACGCCGACCCCAACCATGACCCCAACACCGACGCCAACCGTAGCGCCAACAACAGCGCCAACGCAGGTGCCGACGCCAACGCCAACTGTAACCCCAACCATGATCCCGACGGCAACGCCAACCGTAGCGCCAACAACACCAACGCAGGTGCCGACGCCAACGCCAACCGTAGCGCCGACAACAGCGCCGACGCAGGTGCCGACGCCAACGGTTCCAACTCCGGCTGCGACAGAAGTACCAAGTTCAACACCCGATGCCACACCTGTAATACTTCCAACGCCACCAACGGTAACACCATTGCCGCGAACTAGTGAACCGCGGGCATTTACATTGAACAAGACATCTGTCACATTGTATACAAAAGGGAAAAAAATCATACAGCTTAGTGCTGATACAGAAAGTGTAGTGAAATATACCTCTGACAATGAAAAAGTGGCAGCTGTAGATGAAAATGGCCGGGTAACAGCAAAAAAAGCAGGAACTGCTTTGATTACTGCGAGTGCAGATGGTTATCAGAGCACGTGCAGGATTGTTGTAAAGAAACCAACATTTAAAGTGGCGAAAAAGATGATAAAGGTCAAAAAAGGAAAAAAGGCTCGTATTATTGTTAAAGTCCGTCCAACAACGAAAGTTGTGTTTGCTTCCGCGAATAAAAAGATTGCAGCAGTTACCAAAAAGGGAATGCTAAAAGGCATGAAGAAGGGGCAGACAAAAATAAAAGTAAAGTGTTATGGAATAACGAAGACAGTTATTGTTATCGTGAAATAATCCGATATAGGAGGTAGGTATGAACATCCAAATCTTTGGCAGTAAAAAAGACAACGACACAAAAAAAGCACAGCGTTTTTTCAAGGAACGGGGAATCCGGTTTCAATACGTTGATCTGCGGGAAAAGACACTAAGCAAAGGCGAATTCCGATCGGTGGCAGCCGTCAATGGCGGATTGGAAGGTATGATTAACAAAGAATGTAAGGACCGGGATGCTCTTGCGTTGGTGACGTATATTGCGGAAGAGGATAAATTGGATAAAATACTTGAAAATCCGCAGATTTTAAAAATTCCAATCGTTCGCAATGGCAGACAGGCGACACTGGGATATCAGCCTGACGTGTGGAAGACGTGGGAATAAAGGAGGCAGCTATGAATCAAGATACTTTAAATAAGATTAAATCGTATAAAAATTCAAAATATTTGTGGTTAGCCATGGGTGTGAGCATAGGTTTTCTAATTTGTGTTTGTTGGCGTATATTTTTAATTTTCCTAGTATGTGCAGTGGGTATTGTAGTATTTGTATTTTCAAGTAAAGCAATAGATAAAATTTATCGAAAACGCATTGAGGCAAAGGATAATAGGCACGACTTTGATTATATGCAAGAACTCAATATCTATAAAAAAATGAGAAAACAAAATGCAGAAGATGGAGCATTAGAGTATTCCGCTTGGAAGGCAAGAATACAGAAAAATTATGGAAAACAGAAAGAAGATGAGGATTTTTGTCATTACCTTATTCAAAAGAAGAGGGATATTGAAAGTAAGAGAAAGGATGAGGTGGGAATTTCTCTTACTTTGATGGTGGCGGCGGCAACGTGTTTTTTCGAGGCTAATTATGCAGATGTTCGCAATCCGGCGCGAGCAGGTTTTGTAATTTTTACCATGATTTTATCGATTACTGTTTTGGTTGCGACAACAAATTATAGACTTCGTGTTGAGACAGAGTTTTTAGAAGACATCATGCAGGTGCTGGGAGACAAGGAACAGAACTAGTACATATGAATGGAGTGATGAAAATGAAAAAGAAAACAATTAAGAAGAGGATTCTTGCCGGATTGCTGGTATTTTCGCTTATTGTACCGGCGAATGTGGCAGGAGCGAAAACACAGACAGTATTGGAAACAAATGTGACAGAGGCATCGGAAGGATGTACACTGGTTGGTGTATATGGATCCTATTTTGCACAGGCGGAGGAAGCACTTGCTAAGATCAATGAAATTCGAAAAGAAGCATGTGAAGCAGGAAATATACGGGATCCGAGGGATTCCGGCAGATATCTTCAGCCATCGGATTATGTTCCATTGAAATGGTCGAGTGATCTGGAGTATATTGCACGTATCCGTGCGGCAGAAGCGGGAATTGCATTCCGGTTTATGGATTCCGGACATGACCGTTTGAATGAAAAGGATACTTTTTCCATTGGCAGTAATGGGATAAGTTCTTCTTCCGAAGATCTTGCTTATTATTATGTAAAGGATATGATTGAAGGAATTCTGCTTTGGTACAGTGAAAAACAATATTGGGTAAAACAGGATTTCAGTGAGGAAACCGGTCATTATAAAAGTATGATCAACCCGAAGTATACCTATGTTGGTTTTGGCGGTTTTTATTCAGAGGCTGCTCCGTATCCGGCAACAATGGCAGGAGAGTTTTCCACAGAATCGGATTTGGATGAGACAATGATGGAAGCACCGGAAGATGTGATGCAGAAGATCGAAGTATCAAATGACTATATACAGGAAACGTATCTGGACGGGGATGACCAGATTTTTACAAATGGAACGACGACGGTGACGCCGCGTGTGAAACTTCGAAGAAACAATGCAATTCGTAATGTGTGGTCAATGGAAGATGTTACCTATACTTCATCGGATCCGGCGGTGGCGACGGTGACGCAGGATGGTCAGGTGACAGGAATTACCAATGGAACGGTTACCATTACGGCAAAATCCGGGGACACGATCGTAGCGCAAAAAGAAATCACAGTAAAATGTAATCATCCGAGAAAAATGACATTGTATACGGAATCTACATGTACGAAAGAAGGAAAAAAACAATATTATTGTGCCATTTGCCAGAATACGATAGAAGAAGTCGTGGCGAAAAAAGCACATGATTATGTTTATGGAGAGGCAGATTCCGAGGGAAAAAGCACCGGAAAATGTTCCGTGTGCGGCGATACGATACGTATTACTCCGCCGACAAATATGAAATTGTATTGGCGAAACAGCACAAGTTCTATCTCCAGTTATTCGACGGTTTTTCCGACGAGCAACCCGGTAGGATCCCTGTTATACTGTTGGATTCAGGCGAGTGATGGAGATCCGGATTATCAGGATATGGTAATGGAATCCACAAATGAAGAAGTGGCAGCAGTACCGGAAAAGGCGAGCAATAATGCACCATACGACCATTTTGAGATTTTGGCGGAAGGAATCACGAAATTGAGTGTATATCCGAAGTACAATCCACGCATTAAGCAGACCTTTATGCTGCGTGTTGGTGGCGAAGGAAGTCAGGACATTTCGGATATGGATGTCAGCTTGTCAAAAGACGCCTTTATCTATGATGGAAATGCCTGTAAGCCGGAAGTGACAGTATCTTACCGAAAAGACACGGTGCTGGAGCAGGGTATTGATTATACGATTTCCTATGAAAAGAATGTCAATGCCGGAACGGCGACAGCGGTAATTTCCGGTAAGGGGCTTTTCCATGGTACGATTCGAAAAGATTTTACGATTCAGAAAACAGGAGAAGTATCGCATATTCACGAGGTGGTCATTGATGAAGCAGTTGCAGCTACTTGTACCAGAGACGGTGTGACAGAGGGAAGGCATTGCTCGAAGTGTGGTGAGGTGCTGGAGGAACAGACAGTCATTCCGGCGCTGGGACATCAGTATGCCGGAGGAACGTGCGAAAGGTGCGGAGACATTCTTTATATCGAAATAGATGGAGTGCGTTATACAAAGGAAGAAGACCTTTCCGGCAATGTGACGATACATGTTTGTGCGAAACCGGGGGAGAAGATTTCCGGTAAAGTGAACATTCCGGCAGAGGTTGCGATGGGAGATATGGCTTATACAGTTACGGTTATTGACGCCAATGCATTTGCTGATCAGACAGAACTTACCTATGTGACATTGCCAAAAACAATTACCAATATTGGAAACAAAGCATTTGCCGGCTGTACCGCCCTGGAAGGAATGAAATTTAAGGCAAAGATAGCACCAGAGGCAGCAGAGGACGCTTGGAAAGGAGCTGGAACCGAAGATTTCACGATACTAACTCCGAAAAATGCGAGGGATTATTACAACATTGAAAAAATATCCGGAGCGACAATTCGTCCGGAAACGGATGCAGAACATGAACACGATATGCAGAAATTTGAAGCAAAGGCACCGACATGTACTCAGCCGGGAAATATCGAATATTATATTTGCCGGGACTGCGACAAGGTGTATGCAGACGCAGCTGGGAAGAGAGGCATTTTGCTCATAGATACCTATTTGCAGCCACTGGGACATGATTGGGAGTCGGATTTCACGATTGATATCCCGGCGACGGCGACGACGCAGGGCGAAAAGTCCATTCACTGCCGTCGGTGTGGAGAACGTTCCCACATCGTAAAATATTCGCTGGAAGATGAAAAGAATAGTTCCAATGACAATAGCAGCAGTGCCGGTAAATCGGAACAGAAGAATCTTTATTATGAAGGTTCCAATGAGAATGAGGACACAGAATATGGTAGAAAGATAACGTATTCGTATTTGTTAAAAGGTTCTTTATTTAAGGCAAAAGGACTTCGTTACCGGGTCAATGCCGTCAATGCGAAAAAGGGTATCTTTGATGTCACCTGCATGGGCAGCAACTCAAAGAAGATCAAAAAAATAACAGTGCCAAATTATGTAAAATACAAAGGAATCCATTATCGTGTCACGGGAATCGGCAAGAACGCGTTTGCCGGCTGCCGCAAAGTAAAAACGGTAAAGATTCAGAGTATGTATCTCAAGAAAAAGAATATTGGGAAGAATGCTTTTCGTGGAATTCCGAGAAAAGCATCGGTTTATGTGCCGGCCGGAAAAATGAAAAGCTATCGAAAATGGCTGAAAAAAGCAGGATTGAAATACTAAGGAGGAAAAAAATGGAAAAGATAAGATGGGGAGTTTTAGGAACAGCAGGAATTGCCAGAGATTGCAGCATACCGGGAATGCAGAAGGCAGAAAATTGTGAACGGTATGGAATTGCAGGGCGCAGCTTGAAAAAAGCAGAAGATTATAAAGATATGTTTGGGTTTGAAAAAGCATACGAAGGGTATGAAGCACTTTTGTCAGACCCCAAAGTGCAGGCAGTTTATATTCCGCTTCCAAATAATCTTCATTATGAATGGGTAAAAAAAGCTATTGCAGCAGGAAAGCATGTGCTGTGCGAAAAACCATTGGCGCCGACACCCAAACAAACAGCAGAACTTTTTGAGGCAGCAAAAGAGAAGGGGGTATTTTTAATGGAAGCATATGCCTACCTTCACAGTCCTTTTGTTACAGCACTTAAAAAAGAAATTGAAGAAGGAACAATTGGAGAAATCCGTTATATTGAATCTCAGTTTTTGACTTCATATTATGATAAGAGCAACATTCGTCTGCACAAAGAAAATTATGGGGGTGCAGTTTATGATCTTGGCTGTTATAATACAAGTATGCTGTTAAAACTTTTGGAAGATATGCCATCCCGGGTAAAAGCAATGGCACAGTATGATGAAAATGGCGTTGATGTATATACAGCTGCATTGTTAAATTATGAAAATGATGTACGTGCATCGATAACATGCGGGATGATTTTTGAAAAAGATAAGCCGCATCGTTATGATAGATTGTATATTCACGGAACAAAAGGCGACATCAAATCCGATACGGAATTTAACCAAGAGGGAAATGCTTCCTATACGTTGATTATTGGAGAAAAAGAGCAGATTCGAAATGTATACTGCCCACATAATTATCAATTAGAAATAGAGCAGTTGGGAAGATGCATAATCGAAGGCGAGACCCCTGTTGTGACAGCTGATTTTTCGATTAAAAATGCAAAAATACTAGATGCTATATTGCAAGAAATCGGTTACTTTGAAAGTAATGTAATGTGAACATAACGAAATTTCGGCATTTATAAAAGGACACAAAAAAAACACAAAAAAATTAGCACTCACCTCTTGACAGTGCTAACAATTAGTGGTATAACATAGTTAACGATAAGGAAAGGGGTTACGAAAAGGAACCCGGATCCGAATCGAAATTTAACAATCGACACTTCAGATTTCTCTGATGGTGCTAATAATACAAAAGTCTAAGTGCCTATGGTGTTTTGCAGGAACCCATATTTCCGACACTTGTTACAAGAAGGAAAGGAGAAATGACTTATGTTAAGACCTAGTATTTTTGGAGAGAGTTTGTTTGATGATTGGATGGATGATTTTCCATTTGGTAAGGAATTTGAGAAGGCTATGTTTCCGGCGAAAGATCCTCTTTATGGAAAACATGCAAAGAACATGATGAAGACAGATGTCCGCGAGACAGATGATGCGTATGAGGTTGACATTGATCTGCCTGGCTTCAAGAAAGATGAAGTAACCGCTGAACTGAATGATGGTTATATCACCATTTCGGCAGCAAAGGGTTTGGACAAAGATGAAAAAGATAAAAAGACCGGTAAGTACATTCGTAAAGAACGTTATGCCGGCAGCATGAGCCGAAGCTTTTACATCGGTGAGGGAATTACCCAGGATGAGATTTCGGCGAAGTATGAAAATGGTATCTTGCAATTGAAGATTCCGAAAAAGACAGACAAAGCAGTTGCTGGTAAAAATTATATCGCAATTGAAGGATAATCATTCAACAAGTCCCCTTCAGAGATCGAGCCCTCTGAAGGGGACTTGTTTTTTAGCAAAAACCATTGTAAGATTTGAAACGTACTTTATATTCTTTCATTTGCTGCCCTTCACGGCTTTCTATTTTCGTAGAGTTTCCTGTAAGAACATCATAGAGATAATAGTCACTTTTGTACCGTTTATCCTCTTCTTGAAACTGTGTAGGAAATTCGATGATCCATTGGCTTTTCCCAACCGGACACAGTGGGGTACCGGTATCGACGGTCCAATAATTAAGCCGCTCGTAGTCGGTGCATTCATAAGGTTTGGCTAATTTTTCCTGAAGAAACGTATTCATTTGTGTTTCGTAGCGTAGATCGTTTCCATCAGAGGCACGAAAACTTACGACAGATAATTTATAGTCATAGGTTTTGTAATCCTCATCAAAATCATCATCATAGACGTAATTTTCGTCATCTCTGGACGAATAAGTGAGTTGATTTGCGTTAAGTATTGCATAAATGCGGCCTTTCAATGCAAAGAATTGATAAACATTCCAAGTTTCAATGATGTCTTTTTGGAAGCCGTTTCGCTTTCCCGATAAAAGGGTTTCAATGTCTGTCACGGAAACAATTTGTGCTGTTTTTTCTGTTTTCATATTGTAACCGTAAATTCCATCTTTTTTTAGAAAATACAATGTGTTTTTGTGAACGGTAGTCGGAAAAAGGGAGACAGGAACCTCTTCTTCCGGCGCATAATAAAAGAGGCGGGTTACTTTTTTACAGACTTTTTTTACAGAAAAGTCATTTACCGACATACGATAAAGGTCTTTGTTGCAAAGAAGAAAAATTGTGTCGTCATATTTTCGCGGCACACCATATTCGTCTACAACAATGTAAGAACCGACGTCCTTGAAAGGTCTCGAAATTTTTCCGGAGTCCAAGTTGATTGCATAAATGCAATTGTTTTCAGAGGAAAATATTATTTTATCATCTTCGGCATAAAGAAAATCTTCCCAGTCAATCGAGAGAGAATCCTTTTTGTCAAAATTGTCCAAATTACATATTTTCACGCGGTCTTTCCAGCGCAATGTTTCCTTTGTACCGGACCGGCGGAAAGGGATGCGCCATAGATTGGTGCCGTCCATATTATATTCTACAAGAAAAAGGTAAGAGGCTGTAACATACATGTCTTCGATGGTCATACTCGTGTCCGGTTTTATCACGTAATGGTTCCCTTTCTTCGGATAAGAAAAAGCGCCGGTTTTTGATTTTACAATAGGTGCCTGAAGAATACCTTCTCCATCGGTAGAATAGACATAATTTTTGGTAGTAAAAATGGTGTTTTCATAACCATTTTTTGTATGGTTTTTTCCTATTGATGCAGAAGAATTTTCGGTATTTTCAGGAAAGACTGACGGACTTGCGGCAGTGAGTGCTTCCGGGGTAATGGCGGCTCCTGATACAATGGCAGAAGGCGAAACGGCGTCTGTTAAAGTGTTTGTAGATGGCTGTTGTGCCCCACACCCGGTACAGAAAATAAGTGTAAGTGCAAGTAGTTGAAAGTATTGTTTCATAAAGTTCCCTCCTAATATTATGTGTTTGGGTTATTATACTATGTCACCAAGTGAAGCCGGATGGCTGCGTAGGTATCAGCATGCTTTATTTTATCATAATTCAATAGTTATTACAATAATTTACAGCAAAAAAATGGATATCAACAAAAATGTCTGCATCTGGCAGAAAAAAAGAAATTTAAAAGTGTAGCATTTCCACTTATTTCAACCGGATTCTATGGTTTTCCAAAACAGATTGGAGTACAGACGGCGATAAAAGTATTGAGCAGCTTTTTGCTTCACAGTGAAATGATGGTATATTTAGTGGTGTATGACGAAGAAAGAACTATGATGTGCTGGGAGAAACGATAACGAGAGCGCGCGGAGCAGAACTTCCCTGTATGATGGCACAGGCAATTGGAACAGGCTGGTCGGAGGAGATTGAGCAGGATTACAAAAAAAGACATAAATAGAAAAATGCATTTGCAAATAAGCGTGAAAATCGCTATACTAAACGTATAGAAAGGCGGTGGAAAGGAATGGACGAAATGACAGAAAAAGAAATGAAATCGATAAAGATGTCAACTTTATATGAATTGCGTCTGCTTTTTACACAAGGAGAAAAGACAAATTATACGAAAGAGGAAATTGTAGAATTGCTTGATAAAATAGCAAGTGCAAAAGAACAAGAATAGAAAGACAAACATAAAATGCTAGGGTAAAGTTTTTGTAGGAAAATAAAAAAATAGAAAGCACCGGATTCCTGT
>OGDN01002873.1_pt1 | contig 20237 bp, 20 predicted proteins | sample 1570271 | NCBI WGS metagenome assembly OGDN01 (sample SAMEA4384481, study PRJEB24528) | human gut metagenome | reverse complement strand
CCGGGCGGATTCGGGACTTTAACCCGTTAGAAACGTGCGCCGCTAGGCGCACATCACAAAACAATCCCGATTACATAACAGGGATTGTTTTTTGTTACTGTGGGTGTTATAATACGAAAATATATATTGAGGGGAAGCTTCTTTTGCGGAGAGTGAAAGGAGTCAGTATGTACAGTAAGACGTTTTGTGTGGCGGTTCAGGGCATTGAGGGCCACATGGTTCAGATCGAGGCAGACATATCCGATGGACTGCCTGTTTTTTCTTTGGTTGGAGACCTTTCTTCGGAGACCAAGGAGGCGAAGGAGCGTGTTCGCGTTGCACTACAGAATACGGGCTTTCGTTTTCCTCCACGGAGAGTTACGGTCAATCTTTCGCCTGCGGACATCCGGAAGGATGGAACCGGGTATGATCTTTCCATTGCCGTGGCGGTGTTATCGGCATACGGCTATATTTCCAAATCAGATTTCAGTAATATATTGCTGATCGGGGAGCTGAGCCTGGAGGGTGAAGTGCGCCCGGTGAGCGGAGTTTTGCCAATGGTGTACGGTGCACTTTCACAGGGGATAAGCTATTGCATTCTGTCCTCCGAGAATCAGGAGGAAGCTTCGGTAGTGTCGGAAATGAATGTGATCGGTGTGAAGAAGCTTCGAGAGGTGATCGATCTGCTTGAGGAGGATATGCTAGACAATCATGTTTACCGGGGACAACACAATGGAGAGTCTGTCTGGGAGACAGGGGCGGATTTTAAGGAGGTGCTTGGTCAGGAGACAGCGCGCAGGGCTGCAGAGGTCGCAGCAGCCGGCATGCATAATCTGCTGTTGATCGGTCCGCCGGGCTCCGGTAAGTCAATGATCGCAGGCAGGATGAGCGGTATATTGCCGACGATGACCTTTGAGGAACAGATGGAGATTTCACAGATATACAGCGTGGCGGGACTTCTTTCCGGTGAGACGCCACTGGTGCGCAGACGCCCGTTTCGGTCACCGCATCACACGGCAACCCAGCGGGCACTGATCGGGGGAGGTACTTATCCGAGACCCGGTGAGATCAGTCTTGCCTCGGGAGGTGTCCTGTTTCTGGATGAATTGCCGGAATTTGAACGCAACACGCTGGAGGTGTTAAGACAGCCCCTGGAGGACGGCTGGGTCAATGTGTCAAGGCTTCGCGGAAGCTGTCGTTATCCGGCGCACACACTGTTGATGGCAGCAATGAACAAAGCCAGTAACGCATTGATACAACCTAACGAATGGATTCAGTGTTTGTAAGACTAGAAATAGAGAAATGACAGCAATTTATGTGTCGTATTCATAGATATTTAAAGGTATAATTGTTGTCAGTAGTATGAGTTGTATACGATATAGGACTAGCCATTGAAACCCTAATAACGATATATAAAAATAATCGTTAAAAAGTTCTGTATCGTTAAATATAAGTCCTAGAAAAAGTGAAAGGGGAAGAAGAAATAATTGTTTACAAAAAGAGAAATGAAATTGTTTGAAGATGGATATTTTTCCGTTGTCCGAATAGAGCAGAATTATATAGAATTGATTTCATATAACACAAGGCATTCATGGATTATATTCAGAAAGCCTAGTGAAGTTGATAAACCGATAACTTTGTACCATAAGCATACGCCTGATACGCAGTATTATCATAAACATTGGGAAACTTGGACCGTGGCAATGGCGGTTGACAGTATAAAAAACCATGATGCTTATGTGATAAGACAAAGAAAGCGTGGAGTGGCTGTAGGGAAAGGACGGAGATGATATGAAAAAAATTAAGAAAGATCGAAAGATGAAGGTGTATGCACAGTCCGGATATCATTACAAGGATACCGCGACTATCATACTTAAAGGGGCATGGCTTGAGGCACTGGGGTTTGAGCCGGGAACATCGATAAATGTTGAGTGTGACGGTGGCAGAATTGTGATTACAAGAACTGATGAAGTGATTATGGAATAAAAATAAATAATCTGGAGAATAAAAAATTCTCCAGATTATTACTTGTGATTAGATATTGTAATAAGCAAGTAGCGTAACTTCATCAATGTCTATTCCACCATCATTTTTTAGACTGGTTTTTCTCTGGGCTAAGAACTTTTTAAGCATTACCTCGATATCTGATTTTAGACCATAGTGGATTTTAGAATGACAATTCGGACACAAGCATATTAAATTCGAAGTAATATCAATATTAACGGGATAATTGCTTTGGCAGGATATTGGAATTAAGTGATGTGGTTCCATGAAATTATTTCCTGTTGAACGTGCAATAAATGTGCCATTTCCGCAATTTTCACAAATATATCCAGCTTTTTGTAAAGCACCTTTTCCTATTGAGGGGGATGCAGTATATCTTGGTTTGCCCCCAGATGTAGATTTAGGTGCAGGTGCTGGCTGCGGTGTATTGGGGGACAATTGAGGTGTTGCACAACCACTAACAGACGAAAGATATTGAGCATGGGCCACTGTAGCTGTTTTCTTTTGAGCATTGTATTTTGCCGTTGTTAGTTGAGGAGCTTTGATGTTCTTAAGAGTATATTTTTGGGCAAATTCATAGGGGATAGACATTGCTAAAACATTAGTCGAATGCTTTTCCTTAAAGAGAAGTAATAAATCATTGATTAGGATTCCGAGTCTAAAATCCTTAAAAACGGCGCTATCATAGGTGCTTTTTCCTATATGTACTTGTGTTGCTCCGTTTTGCGCACCTATCCATTTTCGTCCAGTTCCGGTAAAAAGCGAGGCGGTAATAGAGTAGGATCCTTGTGGTGAAACAGGGATTATCTGTGTAGAAATTTTATTTGCTCTTCGATTTAGCATATCTGCTATGTTTGCTTCAAAAAATATAAAATTTTGATCAATTTCACAGGTATTACGTGTTGTTGAGAAAGCGGAAGTTTGGTTGCTTGAAAAAAACACTTCCCATGCTTTTTTTGGTATAGCAATGTGAGTTTCTTTACCACGAAGTCCCTTTTTATTACTTGTTACAACATTGCTTTTTGCCTGTTTTGCACAAACAAAATAGTCTTCATATCTAGCAGGCAGAAGAGTAGTTGCTATTGCTGATTTAGATAATCCAAGGTGTAACAGGTATTTTTCCATTAATTCAAATACGGTTACTGTAGTTTTTGACATTGAAATTCCTCCTTGTGCATTTTGTACATTTTATTATATCGTGATATAGGGAAAATGTACATATTAGAATTTAGTTGCCAAACCAAAGGAAATTTGGTAAAATAATTTTAACCATGATAAAAACAGGATATAAAGGAGATACTATGAGTAATAAATCTAATGTTGGAAGACCAGCTGGCAGAAAAAAGACCTCAAAAATTGAGGTATCCTTGGAACCTAAGGTAAAGGAAGAATTTATGCAACTAATTCATGATAATGGTGGCAATGCATCGGTAATGATAGGCCAGTGGATTAATGAATATATTAAAGGAAACAGAGAGGAAGACAAGAAATGAAAGTTGTTTCATTATTTAGTGGAATTGGTGGATTAGACCAAGGGTTTATAAATGCCGGATTTGACGTAATATGGGCAAATGACATTGATAAGTATGCTGCACATACTTATGACTGCAATTATCCTAGAGGGATAATGCACCTTGGAGATATAAATGAAATACCTTTAGAAAGCATACCTTGTCACGATGTGCTTTGTGCGGGATTTCCATGTCAGCCATTTAGCATGATGGGATCCGAATTGGGATTTGAAGATACGAGAGGAACGTTATTTTTTAGAATAGCAGAGATAATTCAATACCAAATTGATCACAATCAAGCACCAAGGGTAATTGTTTTGGAAAATGTGAGAAGACTTCTTACGCATGACAAAAAAAATACTTTTAAGAGAATTAGGGAAGTATTAGAACAAATGGGGTATAAAGTTTTTTTTAAAGTGCTTAATTCAGCAGATTACGGAACACCTCAAGTTCGAAATCGATTGTTTGTGGTATGTTTTAGAAATGCAGATGTGGATTTCAATTACCCTAAAGAACAACCATTGAAAATTACTATGCATGACATTTTAGAGAAAAATGTTGAGGATATATATTATTTGTCTGAGAAGGTCAAACCTACTATTTTATCGGATGGTACAGGTGGGTATGTGGCAAAATCAGAAATAAACCAGTCACCAGCAAGACCGCTTTGTGCAACCATGGCAAAGATGCACCGAGCATGCCAAGATAATTATTACTCGGATGATTATATTTTGGGAAATGGGGATACAGAGCACATAAGAAAATTAACACCGAGAGAATGTGCAAGATTGCAAGGATTTTCAGATGATTTTGTAATTGATGTATCGAATACACAAGCATATAAACAATTCGGTAATGCAGTAACGGTAAATGTGGCAAGGGCAGTTGCTGTTGAAATAAGAAATAAACTTGAAGAAATAGGAGAGTGGCATTGATGGCTACAAACACAGAAATTAAGGAAATCACCTCATTTATAGATGCTTTTGATTTTGAAAAAGATGGACATTCGGGTGAAATTCCTTTAAAAAGAATGACATATGATATAGATGAAGAATTTTTGGAAACTAGGGCAAAAATACTAAAATCTGCGTATCAAACAGATTTTATAGTTAAAGAGTGCTTAGAAAAATTATCATCAATTTGTAATGAAGAATATAGAGAGTGTAGGAGATGTCCTGTAAATAAATATTGTAATACATATATTGCCGAAGCGAGGATGAATATTCCAGCTGATGCTTTAACTATGGTCGATTTGTTTTGTGGAGCTGGTGGATTATCACTAGGTTTTACACAAGAAGGATTTGTTACAAGCTTAGCTAATGACATACAAGAGTGCTGTGTAGACACATATGCACATAACCATCCGGAAACTCCGAGAGATCATATAGTATTGGGGGATATTAAACAGGTTGTGGATGGAATAGATGAACTTTTAAGGTATAAAAAGGTTTCTATTGTTATAGGTGGTCCCCCATGTCAAGGATTTAGCGAAGCAAACAGACAAAGAGTTATAGATGATCCACGAAATCATTTATATAAAAACTTTGTAGAGGTTGTAAAAAAAATTAATCCTCCTTTTTTTGTTATGGAGAATGTGAAAGGAATGTTGTCAGTTGCTGGACAAGTTATTGAAGATTTCCAAAGCATTGGCTACAAAGTTGCGGCACATGTGTTAAATGCTAAAGACTTTGGGGTTCCACAAAATAGGGAAAGGTTAATTTATATTGGTAATAGAGTAGGTGTTGATAATGAAGAAATTTTCACAAGGGTTCAAGAAATTAGTGCTGAGGTTCCCAATACAGTTTTGGGCGATGCACTGTATGGTTTGAGACCCTTAAAAGCCTCAAGAGTAAAGAATGCTACATCAAGTGAGTCAGAGGAATCAGGATTTATGATTGAGAAATCAAGAAATACGGCTACTAATGCATATATTAAGCTTATTAATGGAGGGAAAAATTATCCTTTAACATGCAACCATAAAGCTAGATATAATAACGATAGAGATATTGAAATTTATGGAAGGATGAATCCAGGTGACAAATCGGATGACCCTAAGATAGCAGATATAATGCCTTATAAGAGCAGAAATAATATTTTTAAGGATAAATATTTTAAGTTGGAACCGGATAAGGTATGTAAAACGATTACTGCTCATATGAAGTTTGACTGCAATATGTATATTCATCCGAACCAGGCAAGAGGATTAACGCCAAGAGAAGCTGCAAGAGTCCAATCATATCCAGACGATTATTTTTTTAGAGGGGCTTATACAAAAACATATATGCAGATTGGAAATTCAGTGCCACCGTTGTTAGGAAGAGCAATTGCAAAGGCAATAAAAGAATTTATGTAAAAGAGGGAGGTAAATATATGGAATTTACTAAAGCGATTGGCGATGTAAAAAAAGTGTTGGAATCTATCGGATCAGAAATTGATGTGACTGACTATGATGGGTTAATTGTAAAGCGTTTAGAGGCATCAAATACATTGGATGCCGGTAGAACGACTAAACAGTCGCACATAGCAATAACTGGTGCTCAAATGGATATGTTTCCTTATGTAAGAGCAGATGGTTACTTTGAAGTGGACTATGAAAAAGAGGATGCAAACTTAAAAAAATATTTTGTTGCACAAATTCCGGCTTATCTACATAAAGAAAATGTGGAGTATCTGGGGGAAGATGTTGCAATTGCTAGTAAGGAACAATTAGTTCATATATCAATAGTTAGAAGCAGAAGAAATAATGCAGCTGATCAAATTCAGATGTCAATGACATATATGGATTCTCCTAAATTCATTGAATTTAGAAGGAGTGTTCATGCTGGGAGTTATCTCATCATGTTAAAGAGAACAAAAGCATTAGTTTATGATATATTTGTTGTTAAGCCGGCTAATATAATAATTGATGATATAGACTTATCGCAAATGAATAATATATTCTGCAAAGCTAAAACCAATACAGTGGTTAAACTTGACGAAATATTAGTTCAGAAGAATGAAGATGTTAATATGCAAGGTGAAAATGATATTACTCCAGAATGGTTTAAACAAAAAGAAAAGGAGTTTCCAACCCTTGATGAAGAGGCGAATTTATTTGCAAATTCCTTTCTAGAAAGATTTTCGCCTCAAAAATTAGCTGATTTGGTAGGGGGAGAGTTGTTAAATACAGTCTTCTTAAATAAAGATAATAAAACTAATTTGTGTTATATGCTTGAATTTGATTCGGATTGTAGACGAATGTATGGAAGTATAAAATCCGGAACAGCATATAAGTATGGATTGCATTATAGTCAAAAAAACAAATCTTGGGCAACTGGAACGGGGCGCAATCCTCAATTTCTAACAGAAGAGGAAGCAATTGAGTTAGGAACACAAATAAGGGATAATTTAATTGCTGGAGCTGAACTTATTCATGATATGGGGAAAGTTAATTCACTGGAGGATTATCAGAATCTATATGATGATTTGTGCGATGTTACAGATGGATACATTAATCGAGTATGGTTTGTAAAATATTATGCAATACTTTACCCAAATATCTTTCCACCTATTTATAGCATTAATGCACAAAATACAGTATTAAACAGATTATCCATTGATCCAGGTAATAATGTTCTTTGCCGAATTGGTCAGATTCGTAATTATGTTGATAAATGTAATATTTCTAATATTATGTTTAGTAGAATTTTTTGGACATTTTACAATAATGACCTTAACAAAGAAGAGGAGCAAGAGGTTGAGGAGAAAAACAAATTGAAAAACTGCCTTGAAATAGTACGAGATCCAAGAATTAACAAAATTCATCCATTGAACTTTATTGTTTATGGGGCACCAGGAACGGGAAAAACATACTCCATGGTTGAATACGCATTGGCTATTATTGATGGCATTTCAGTTGAAGATTTCAGAAGAGAAAACCAAGATAGAGGGAATAATGTTAATCGTTACAAGGAACTATTAAAGAAGGGACAGATAGTATTTACTACTTTCCATCAGAATTATGGTTACGAAGAGTTTATACAGGGGTTGCGTCCTGACAAAGATAGTGAAACGATGGCATTTAAGACGGTAGATGGAGTGTTTAAAGTTATTGCAGATACTGCACTTAATGATAGTGATGACAAAAATTATGTCATAATTATTGATGAAATCAATCGTGCCAATATATCTAAGGTGTTTGGAGAACTGATTACACTTATTGAAGAGGACAAGCGATGGGGCGAATTGAACGAGACGAGTGTAACACTACAGTCTGGTGATCAGTTTGCAGTACCGAATAATTTATACATAGTCGGCACAATGAATTCAGCAGATAAATCAATTTCACTAATTGATGCTGCACTCAGAAGGAGATTTGATTTTATCGAGCAGAAGCCGGATTCAACACTTGTTCCAGAAGGAGTATTAAGAGAGATGTTCGATAATATAAATGAAAATCTCGTTAGTGAATTAGATAGTACAGATCTTCTTGTCGGTCATTCGTATTTTATGAAGAAGACAGAGGGAGATTTATGTAATATCCTTAACAATAACATCATTCCACTACTTTATGAGTATTTTTATGACAATAGGAAAAAAGTAGCAAAATTATTAAAAGATGCAATTGATAAGTCAAGGGCACAGATTGAAATTGTTGACGAAAAGGTAGGAAGATTAAGAGTAAAGGACAAGGTGGAATAGTATGATGCTGGACAGGTATGAATACAGCAAAATTTCAAATGCTAAATTGCCAGGAACTTGGCAATCGCAGGTAGCACTTGATGAATTGTTGGATTTCTTACAGCAGAATTGGGAACAAAGGTCTGTGTTTTATGAAGATGGGGAAATAAGCAGTAAACAACAGTTCCTTGATTTTCTTGGTGCAGGAGCAATAAGAACAAAAAAATATATTGGTACAATTGTTTTTAAGGGTGAGCAACTTAACATTTATCCGAGAGTATTTAGCACAGAAAAAGAAGATCATGAGACTGATGGTTTGACCCAGAAACATTTATTGAAAAATCTTGTTAAATGGGTTGAATACTGTAATAAACTGGAATACCCTTTTATAAATATATCCAGTGAACTCAGTGATGCAGAGGATTTAAAGGAACTGTTTATTACACTGTATATTGGATATGTGCGGAGTGCAATTGAAAGGGGACTGTATTATCAATATGTTGATGAGACAGAAGATTGTACAAGCATAAAGGGGAAATTTGACCTAAAGGATTATTTGATATCAAAGATACCAAACGGGCAAGCAGATAAGTTTAGATGTACATATTCTATGTTTGAGTTTGATAATGCTGTAAACCGAATTATCAAATACACATGTAAGCAATTGATGAATATTACATCAAAAAAGAATCAGAAGGCCATACGGACTATTTTAACTAGACTTAATGATGTTACTGATGTCCGTTGTACACCTAATGACTGTAATGGCATTCGATTGAGTAAGATGCATAGACATTATGGTATTATCATTAGCATGAGTAAGATGTTTTTACTTAATAAAATGTCAAATTATACAGTTGATACGAATGAGTCATTTTGCTTCCTCTTCCCAACGGATCTTTTATTTGAGGGATTTATAGGAGGCTTCCTAAAAGAAGTATTACAGGATGTTGGAGGAAAAGTCCATTTACAGGAAAGTAAGATGAGTCTTGTAGAAAAAATAATATACAAAGGCGAAACAAGCGGTGCTGCATTTACGATGAGACATGATATACTTGCAGAATATCATGATAAGGTATTTGTACTGGATACCAAATATAAGGAAATGTCACGCTTTGAGGATAACCCGGATTATAAGGAAACCATCAGTAATGAGGCTAAGCAGGGTGACTTATACCAGGTTCTCGAATATGCGAGAAAGCGCGGTATTCAAGATGTTTACTTGCTTTATCCGATGTACAGGTATGAGGACAAAGAGGAAGAATTTCCTGTGGCAGTGAGTGAAAGCCCGACTGGTGATATAAATGTTCATTTCATCCGAATGCCTTTTATATTTGAAGATAATGAAGAAAAAACAAAACAGCAATTAACAGATGTGATAAAAGCCGTTTTTAATGTACAGGAAGTTTGGACTAATTAGGTTACAGCTAATTAAATGTAAAGGAGGGGGCTCATATGCATTTTCCAAATGAAAAATTGATATACCAAATTCCCATTTATTCGATGCCGAAAAAAGAATTTGAACATAGGTGGGATAAGTGGAAAAATAAATGGTATAAACGTTCGAGACAAATGGGAAATTCAATAGAAGAAGCAGATCAAGTTATAACGAATGTTATGCAATTGCAATATCCACGAAATGTGTGGGAATATAACCAAATTGTTGGATTTGTTGAGATTTTTATTAATTCCACGGATATTGTTTTTAATATTCAAAAAACATTGGATACTAGGATTCGGGCAGTTGGTAAAACGAAACATTATATTCAAAATATGAAGACAAACGGAATGCATTTTCCGATTACAAATATGGCTAATGAAGAAATCGTTACAAAGATTGATTCTTATCTTGATTCGATAGAGAAAGATCTTACTAGACCTTTTTGTTTAAATCGAGATACTTATAATAATTTAAAAAATCATATTGATTTTAATGGGGTGAAAGAACAAGATACATAGGTATACTTGCTATATTAACGGGAAGGGGACTTGGTATGAAAACATATAATAATTTTAGGGAATATATGGAAGATGTGTATTATGATGCAATTTTCAATAAACTGAAAAACTTAGTTTATACACAGAAGGATTCCTTTGAAAACGATGTTGTTTATTCAGTTTCTTACATACAGTTATATGATATTCATGTTAGTGGAGTCACTTTTAAGGAAGAAGAAACTGAATTGCTGGAAATAAGGGTTTCTGTAGATGCTGATATTGCTGTTAGTGGTAGAACAAGAAATGGATATGACGAAATTGCTGCTAATAGGACATATAATGTATTCTTTTCCGCTAAACTTGAAAACGGATTGCATCAAGTGAGGATTATTAAAGCCGAGGAATATAATTCAGCAAAATTTGAAAAGGAAAAGAGTTTAAGCCAGGATTTAGTTCCATATCTTTATGAGGATTCTGTAGAGAAGAGTGCAGAAAACTTTTTGAAAAAGTATTATCCAAAGGCATTGTTGCAGCCAATGGCAATTCCTGTTCATGAGGTTGCAGAAAGAATGGGAATGTTGGTGTACTATGCACCATTATGTGATTCGGTTTTTGGTAAGACTTATTTTGGAATAGAGAAAGTGACAGTTTTTACGGATCTTACATTTAAAAAAACTGCAGAAATAATGACTGAGCCAGGGACAATGTTGATAAATCCCAATGTGTACTTTATGCGCAATGTTGGAACTGCAAATAATACGATAATACATGAATGTGTGCATTGGGACAGACATCGAAAAGCTTTTGAACTACAAAAGATATTAAGTGGGGGTTGTAATCATATTTCATGTGAAATAGTAGATACATACGAAGGCATACCGGATGATGCATCATCAATTAAATGGATGGAGTGGCAAGCAAATCAATTAGCACCAAGAATTCTTATGCCAGCTAAGATGGTGGAAAGAGTATTTGATGATACCCTGCAAGGATATTATACAACAAATCCAGAAAAAAGATATGCTGAGTTATTACAGCAAGCTGTAGAGTATGTTGCTGAATATTTTCAAGTGTCAATTTTTGCAGCAAAATTACGCCTGATTGAGCTTGGTTATGATAGGGTTCAAGGAACGTTTGTGTATAGCGAGAATCGATATTTGCCACCATTTTCATTCAAAAAAGGATCCATAGGTAAAAATCAAACTTACATTGTAGATGAGAAAAATGCTATTTATGTAATGTTTGTTGATCCTACATTAAGGCAATTATATATTGAAAATAAGATCGTTTATGCAAATAGTATGATTTGCATAAATTCTCCTCAGTATATTGAAAATAATGACAATGATTTTCCTGTTTTAACAGAATATGCGTTGGAACATGTGGATGAGTGTTGTTTTATATTTGACAGGAAAATAAGTGCTAGTCAAAGTTATAAGGACACATTTTATAGAAGATGTTTTTTGTGTAGGAATGTAGTATCGGATACATTTATAGAGGCGAGCTATAATCCTGAACATGGTGATAATCAAGATAAGAGTGAAAGATGCAAAAATCTTGTAAAGATAGCTGATGTGTCGATAAATTTATCTGAAATTATGGAAGAAGTGCCATCGGGGTTTGGTGCTGCATTAAAATATCATATGAAACGGATGGATGTGAATGAGGAAGAATTGAGTTTCCGAAGTCATGTGTCTACTCAGACAATAAGTAAATATATAAACGATAGTAGTGCTGAGAAAAAGTATCCGAATGTTGTGGCAGTAGTAAAGGCATTGTATATTCATCCGATTCTTATGGAGGATTTACTCGATAAGGCAGGCTACAAAAATAAAATGGGACAAGGACCATTTTTTGTAAAATATCTTATATGGCAACATCCAGATGACACGGTGGATGAGTGGCAGCATAAAATTGATGATGCCCATGTGGAATTGCAGCTGCCAAGGGAAAGAGGAAAAAAATAAAGAAATTTTTAAAGTGTGACTTTAAGTGAAAAGTGGCGAGTTTATAAGGGCTTCCACGATTTTGATTAAAAACAAAATCGTGGAAGCCCTTATTTTTATGCTTTTTTCTTAAAGTTGCACTTGATGGGATAGTTGATAAATGTGTGTTTTACTTAAAGCATAGAAATGGTCAACATTCAAGAGATTTATGTGAGGAATCTTGAGGGTGAAAAATGCAAAAGCATCCAAAAGTTTTAGAGAATAATATAGTGAACCATTTAGGAAAGATTAGTTTTGATTCTGAAATGATGAATTATCTATAAGTGATAACCCATCATTTGAGCATCAAAATGATGTTCAAGATACAAAAAAATATATTCATAGCCAGATGGGCGGCCGACATTGGGCGAGGATAGTACATAGTTAAAAAGATCTTAAAAGAAAGAGCTTTTTGACCATCAATGTACACTCGTCTTGTTGTCGTGCCGCTAAGTGGCATACAAGAATTTTCCTCGCTCAGTGCGAACCGCTATAGGCGGAAAGGAAAATTCAATGAAAAAAGAAGTAAATCAAAGTAAAAAAGTTGAGGACGTAACTCGTAATTATGAACATCCTTATTTTGTAAGAATTGAGGATGGTGATGAGGCAAGCATTAAATATTACAAGGGGCAAGATGTTCCTGTTGCACATATTGCCTTTAATGGATGCAAAAAACATTACTATGCAATATTTAATGCGGAAACACAAGAGAAAGCTGATTTGATGAATCGTACATACAGCAATTGGGCAAGAAAAGATGAACGTGATAAAAAAGCAAGACAGGAGTTTGAACTTTCTTATGAGGATCTTGCGGAGGAAGGTTTTGATCCAAAGGACGAGCTGTCGAACACAGAAGAAATTGTAGCATACAAAGTGATACTTGATGTGCTTATGAATGAAGTGGACAAGCTAGAAGAAGAAAAGGTTCGTCTTTGCCGCATGGTTGCAAACAAAGAGCCTCAGAGGGCAGTTGCAGAGGAACTTGGAATTCCGCGAAGAACACTAAGAGATCGTAAGGATAAAGTGCTGTCAGAACTTGCTGATAATCTTAAAGATTTCAGATAGTATACTGTAAATGAAGTAAAAACGCCCCACGATGGTGAATTTTCCATTGTGGGGTTTCGTTTTAGTCTTTTTTATAAAATGGGGTTTCATAACCATCGGCACGAAGAAGCAGTCCTGTAATCCAATCGGGAGTTCTGCCCATCTGTTCACAGATGGCAGTAAGGTCAGCATCCATAGGCGTTTCAATGATCAGTTCATCGTGTACATGACCTACGATAAAGCAGTGGGAGAGAGTACGCATGGCATAACAGAGGATATCACGGCTGATTGCCTGAACAATATTTTCTACGAATTTTGGACCATAGCTTTCGATGCGTGACCATTTCTTATTTGTTCCAATTCCTTCATAAGTAACAGACTCGCCGCCAAATTTGTTCTCGCCGATTTTAGGTTTTACATAGCAGAGGCGTCTGCCGGATGGAAGGACAATAAATAACATACCACTCTGATATACAAATCTGATGCTATGTGTTTCAGTTGCTGTACGCTGCTTGATAGCTGTTTTGACGCAACGGTCAACATCCCACCAAAACTGTACAATGTTGGGATTCGATGCTCGCCATGAATCAACAAGCGGTTGCAATTCATCTTCGGAAAGTCCCATTTCCAAAGCTCCCATAGCTGTCAATGCACCAATAGATCCCCCATAGCCGAGTGCTAATTCCGCAATTTTTCCTTTTTGCCTAAGATGCCCATTGATACCATGCTTTTCAACAGGGACATGGAACATGGCAGAAGCGGAAGCACAATAGATATCCCCGTTGTCCCTAAACACATCCATACGCCAGTTTTCTTTTGCAAGAAACGCAATAACTCTTGCTTCGATGGCAGAGAAGTCAGAAACGCAGAATTTGTATTCCGGCTTAGGAACAAAGGCTGTGCGGATAAGCTGTGAGAGTGCATCTGGTACATCATCATATAATATATTCATAAATTCATAATCTCCAGATTTTACGATGTCTCTTGCCTCTTCAAGATCGGGCATATGGTTTTGGGGAAGGTTTTGTAACTGGATGATACGACCTGCCCATCTGCCGGAACGATTGGCACCGTAAAATTGAAACATTCCTCTTGCACGGCCATCAGCACACACAGAATGCTGCATAGCTTGATATTTCTTGACAGATGATTTAGCGAGCTGTTGACGGAGTTTTAGTATATCGGCTATATCTGTAGGCACTGTTTTAAGCAACTCAAGAACTGTTTTTTTATCAAGCGAGTCCGTTTGTATTCCCTTTGATGCAAGCCAGTCTTTCATTTGCGCTACCGAGTTTGGATTTTCAAGATCTGTTTTATCTTTTAAGGTTCCCATCAATCTTGCTTTACTAAAGGTGTCAAATTGAATGGCGTTTGTCACAACATCCATATCAAGCATGATACCGCGATCGTTGATTTCTTGATCTATATGGTATTCATCCCATACGCAGTCCGGCACAGGAAAGCGGGAGAGTTTTTGCTGAATTGACATTTCGACCTCAACATCCCTTTTATTATATTTTTTGAACAGTTCCCATTTATCTGGAGCATCTGATGGCATATTTCTTGTCCGGCCACCATTAACCTTAGTTGGCTTGCATGGAATACAGAAGTACCGGATGAGGTCTTTGCCTTCTTTCAGTTTTTGCTGTTCAAGTCCGAGTACAGCACCAACACCTTCAAGGGAGAGTGGTAGTCCCATGTAGGCAGACCAGATCATGCTGCATTTCCATGATGCCGGATTGAGGTAATTGCCAACAGAATCTTCAGAGGTGCTGTAACTTTTGAAATATTTTGGATGATTGCGCTTAAGCCAGTACGAGAGGAAGATTCGTTCAAAGGAAGCGTTGAATGCCCATTTTTCAACTGAGCTGTCAGTTAATGCAGACAAGATGTAATCTGGGATTTCTTCGCCATTTGCCACATCAACTACAGTGACAGGTTTATCATTGATGGAGTAACCAAACAGGAGAATCTCAGCATCTGGAGATTCAGCATATGGATATACGCCATATTTGATGGAAACACTGGAGTAGGTTTCCAGATCGATTGATAATTTTCTTATGACTTCTGGTGTTTGCATAGATTGTCTCCTTTATAAAAAAGGTGGCAGATGAGATATCTACCACCCAGGTTGTTATGTTTCTTTGTTTAAGATTAGTCAGCCCTGGGAAAAGCCATTGGATAAATTTAATAGCCAGTCCGATAAGCCATTTCCATGTAGATACCAGTGCAAATATACAGAGTGTCAGTACAACTGATGCTAATGTAAATTCTATTGCACCGTTAATAAATGTGTTAATCATCTCCATTGTCATAAATCGTCACCTGTCCTTTCTTTGTCATCATAGATTTTCTGTTCTTTCTTGATTTTGTGCTTCTTTTTCAGTGTTCTTATGCCGTCAATGATTAGGGTGATAACGATACTCAATAACCATCCCAAATTCATGCCAAAGCAAATTGACAGCATCATAAGTTCCATTTTTGTCATACGATTTACCTCATTTTTCTTAAAATGTAGTTGGCAGCAGTTGTTCCACTGCCAACTGGGTTAATAGGTACTACAGATTATGAAAGGAAATCATCATCGTCTTCTGTGGCAAAATCTGATTCAGCACTTGCTTTACCGCCGAGAGGTTCTCCGTCTCTAATCTTCTGAAGATTATTAAGTCCGCAAGCAATACCTCGATTGCCGTTGACATTGTAAGCGTAGAAATTTACAGAGGCTCTGCCGTACACGCCTGAGTATACTTCGGAACGCTCAATGATGGGCTGTCTGTTTGCATCTACGATGCCGGGAGCGGAAGTTGAGTTTGCATTTACAAAATAGTGTCCTGCGTAGGCCTCATCGTCCGGTTTCTCGATATCTCCGTCTCTAAGAGGGTTTTTAATAGCAGAGAGTGGTGGTACAGATTTACCGTTGCCCTTCAGCTTTGACTGACCTTCTTCATAAGCTGCCTGAATAGCTGCCTTGACTTTGTCGATGGTTACAGTATCTGTTTTGGGGATAAGAAGTGAAATGGAATATTTAGGTTTTCCGCCACCAAGTGGTACTTTAGGATCCCATGCATTTACATAAGACCATCGTGTATCAATTCCTGTAATAACCTTTGTAGGGATTTTGTAGGCTCCGTTTGGAGCAGTAGTAATGTTTGACATAATTTTGACCTCCTATTTGTCGTTGAAATCGTCAGTTGCTGTATTGAGTGCCGGGCGTTTGTCCGTTTCCGGCACGAGTGTTGGTTTACCTTGTGGTTTTTCAATCAAACCACCGAGAAGTTCTGAAAACTTCTGTTTGCCGAGTAACGAGGTCATGGCAGTAATGCCAAGAACCTTTTTTTCATAGGGGTCGTATCCGGCATTTGATACCACGGATGCAACAACTTCTGGATCCGTGTATTTTCGATTGGATCTTCCGGCAACTACCTTATATCCATCAAACTTTGTACCGGATAAGGCTTTTTGCAGTGCATATTCTTTGATGTCGTTTGCCCATGATACAAGGCTGTCAATTTTAACCAGAATAGCTGCAATTTCTGCATCTTTCAGAGTGGCAGGCATTTCAAAGTCATACTTGACCAGTTCGAGATTATACTCAGCCCGCTTCCGACAGGTTGCCTTGATTTTACAAAATGTACAATGGTCACCTGCTTGAAATTCACCATTTCCTTCAAATGCTAATTGGGCGGTTGGAGCAAGAACGGTATCAGCCCAAGAGAGAAGGTCATCCTTTGACATTTCGTATGTGGAGACATTATCCCGTCTTGGTTGAAAGATGGTCATTTTTACTGTTTTAATGTCATAAATGCCATCGTAGATATCGAGTGCTCCAAGTGCATAACACATCATTTGTGGATTGTGTTTGGCATCAACCAGAATGCCGAGTCCATATTTGAAGTCAATGATATGTAGCACATCATCTGCAACGATAAGACAGTCACCGGTTCCAAAACCTTCCGGTACCCATCTGGAAAAATCCAATTTTTGTTCTACCAGTACGAGAGGATCTTTACACAATGCTTTTGCATTCTGATATTCTTCAATAACATAGTTGCAATAATCTTGTGTGCAGTTTTCCATTTCTGCATCGTAGAATTCAAGGCTTTCTATTGGATTTGGTTTGTTTTGCCCGAGAAATGTCAGTACCTTATACTCACAAAGTTCATGAGCTTCAGTACCTTGTTTTGCATAAGGACTGGCACGTTCCTCTTTATCAGCACATAATCTTGCTGAGGGAGGGCAGTTAAGCCACTGCTTACTGGATGAGGCGGAGAGCAACGCATGACTAGGCATTTCCAATCACCTCCAGATCAGCTATCAATTCTGGGTACTTTTCTTCTGAAACACCGGTAAGAGTTCCATCGGAAGAAAACTTAGCCACAATTCCTTTAACATCAGCTTTGTATCTGCCACCATTAGCCTTTGCTTTTTGTGCAAGCATAGATCGTACATCTTCTTTGGTGTAGGTTGTAGTTTCAGTCGATGTTTCTTTTTCAGTGTCCGTTGCAGGAACCTGCTTTGTCTGTTTAGCAGGCTTGTCTTTCTTTGAAGTTTTTTGCTGTGGCTTCTCGTCTGTTGAAGCCACATAAAGATCACGCAAAGCCATAAAACTGTCAGCAATAGTTCCGAATAATTCTGCTATCTCTATGTTTCTCATCTTATAGCACCTCCGTTAATGATCATTTCCCCGATTGCAATGTCGTGTTTGTCAATGCAAATAGGATAAGGATGTGATAATCCAAAACCAAGTGGAGCAAGGTGGGGAAGAACTTCTCCAATTAGGAAGTTTTCGTATTCCCCCGTAATTAACACTGGAACAGTTTTGCCCTGCCAAGGGTATGTAGCTGAATCCTCGTGTTTAAATTTCATGTTGACGACCTCGCCAATTAGTCCGTAATGTTTCTGCATTTTTTTTGTCCTCCTTTGACATATTTTTGACTGTGATTTTTCGTGCAAGTTGTCTTGTAATGACACTGATTGCAATCAAAACATCTGAAAGTTCTCTATCGAGTTCGGTTTCATATGATCTGTTTGTGTCAGTACGTGAGCTCTTTGCCATTATCAACACCGCCTTTCTTAAAAGGTTTCTTTATCCTTTCACTATCCCTTGGACATAAAATTTGGATTTGGGCGGAAACTTTTTTGAAAAAAATTTAAGTTTCCTACCCTTTCACTATCCCTTGGACAGAAGATTTGGATTTGGGCGGAAACTTTTTTGAAAAGTTATAAGTTTCTTACCCTTTCACTACCCATTGGACACGAAATTTTGAAATGGGCGGAAGAAAATAAAAAATTTTTAGTGTTGTGTTTTTGCATATAAAAGGAAGAAACTCGGTGAAATAAAAAAATTGAAATAATTACCGCCCAAATCATGTTTTTGTGTCCAAGGGATTATGAAGGGGTAAATAGTTACCTCAATCTTTTAACGAAAGGAGAGGGTCTCATGGGAATATCTTTTAAGAATCCGGAAGGATATGCTGATCCGGTACCATATCAGGCATTAGCCAATATGGAGAAGAGACAGAAACAATTCAGAACGATTGTTTATGTATGTTCGGCATATAGCGGTGCTGTGGAAGAAAATACTGAGAAGGCAAGAAGATACTGCAGATTTGCGTTGGACCAAGGTGTGATACCGATTGCTCCACATTTATTGTTTCCTCAATTTATGAAGGAAGAAACGGAGCGCGAGCTTGCGATGTTTATGGATATTGCAGTTCTTTCTAAATGCAGGGAACTTTGGGTGTTTGGCAATCCGACAGCCGGAATGCAGACGGAGATTGATTATGCAGAGCGAAAGCAAATGATGGTGAGATATTTTAACGAAGAAATGGAGGAAACATAAATGCAGATAACGATTTACAGTACAAACTGTGTTGGAAAAGCAGCAAATTGCATCTATCCCAATAAATCTGTAGTAGATGATGTAAAAAAGATGGAATTGGTCGTTGCAAATGATCATGTGTGTGCGACATATAAAGGAAATCGAAGAAGTAATGATAACTTCATAGACTCAGATGTTATTCCGATGGATATCGATAACGACCATAGCGATGATCCTGCTGATTGGATAACGGAAGAGAAGATGGAAGATCTGTTTGGAAGTATTGATTACATTCTTGTGCCGAGTCGACATCATATGCTCCCTAAAGATGGAAAATCAGAACGACCACGCTATCATGCTTATTTTCCTATCGAAAGATGTGCTGATTCTACTGAATATGTGGCTATGAAAACAGCAATCCAGAAAGCTTATCCGTTTTTTGATGAGAATGCCTTGGATGCAGCAAGATTTTTGTTTGGTGCGACCACAGATGAGATTGTTTGGCATGAAGGTTGGATGAGTATTATGGATGATATTGAAATTGGGGAGCCATCGGAAGAAGATGATGATTTTGGCAGTGGGACAATCAGTGGAACGATAACAAAAGGAAGCCGTAACAAGACATTATCTCTTTTTGCCGGAAAGATTCTTGTGAAGTATGGGGATTGTGATAAATCACATGACATTTATATGGAGCAGGCTGCAAAGTGTGATCCTCCATTAGCCAGTAAAGAAATTGCTACAATATGGGCTTCAGCCTTGCGTTTTTTCAGAAGTAAGGTCAGTGGTAGCAGCGGTTATGTTCCGCCGGATGAATATAATGATGACTTTGGTGGAGATGCAGGTTCATTAAAGCCGGATGACTATTCAGATGTAGGACAGGCAAAGGTACTGGCTCGTGAATATGGAAATGAACTGAAGTACACGGCAGCAACTGATTATATTCGATTTGATGGTGATGTTTGGGTTGAAGATAAACAGATGGCGGTTGGTGCCTGTGTGGAATTTCTTGATCTCCAATTACAGGATGCAAAAGATTGTATCGAAGTAGCCATGAAAGCACTTGTGGATGCTGGATATGATGAAGCCCTTGTAAAGCAAGGGTCAAAGGCACTTTCTAAAGAAATCCAATCGAACCATTTAAGTCTTTTCTATATGCTTGTCGGAGCAGAAAAGTATCTTGCCTTTGCAATGAAACGCAGAGATTACAAGTATATCAGTTCGGCACTGAATGTAGCAAAGTCTATGCTTAGCATTAAGGTGTCAAAACTTGATAAAAACACAAATCTGTTGAAT
>OGDN01002864.1_pt1 | contig 20327 bp, 26 predicted proteins | sample 1570271 | NCBI WGS metagenome assembly OGDN01 (sample SAMEA4384481, study PRJEB24528) | human gut metagenome | reverse complement strand
ATATATCGGCATTTACCAACTTATGAAAAGATAATCAGAAATTTAGTAAGTTTTTCGAGTAAAAAAATAATTAATACGTTTAGAGGAGGGGAATAAAATTTTATGAGAAAACGGATAAATACATTGAATTGTTTATTTGGAATAATGTTAACTGCTATTGTAATTGTTCCTTTTTCACCATTGCATGCAAAGGCAAATAATCATGCTGATATATCATATCATATACCGTATTCAGGTACAGGGGTAGCAAGAACAGATTTAGCAACAAAAACAGATTCAACATCTGTATATATTAAACATGGGGGCGACCGAGGTGTAACGGTTGGAATTGGTGTAGAAGGATATGGCGGGAATTATACAGGTATGCATGGTGGCGGAAACTTCGTTCCTGTTCCACTTGGAAGTTCTTATAAAATAACAAATTATGTAGCAGAATCATTCCCTAACGATTATAATAAAGGTAGATATCATAATATATATTTAAAATTTCGTACATCTTCTGGTGGTAGATCCCTACATGGCGTATGGAGTCCAGATAGTATTTAAATTATGATAAGACAATTGAAAAAGAAGGAGGCCGCCCCATGAATCACAAAGCAGGTAAAATATTTTTTACAAGTATAATGATCGTCATGGTGGCGGTCATTCTTGTATTTCTTGGCAGTAAAATAGTAAAAAACCCTTTCACAAAGGACAATGTTCTCACGAAACAAGTTAAAAAAATGAATGATTCTAAAGAAAGTAGCGAAAAGATTCTTGAGAAAAAAATTCCAACGCATCCAGAGGTGGGTGTATTACCTTATGAGGGAAATATCGTTGATCTCGGAGATGTTTTTCAGTGTCCGGGATACAATCTGGATATTTTGATTGACGAAGCGAAGGTAACAAAAGAAAACGTGGATTCGGACGCACCATACCGTGCAATGGATGATGAAAACTATCCGATGGAGTTTGATGAAAATTACAATCTGCTAAATGATTTCAGCTATGTCACTGTACGCTTAACATTGAGGAATCCGGAAACTTCTTCACAGCAAGTCCGTCTTAATATTTTCCGTTATTTTATTATGGAACATGAGTCTGAGAACTATGTAATTCCGTTTTACCTGGGAGATATGAGAGGATATAAAACCCAGGCAGATTCCTATGTACCGGATAAATCCTATGTCTTAATCGAAATTCCGGCAGAAAGTGAATTCTCCTGCAAGCTTGTTTATATTGAACCGGACGAGGAAATTAATGGAATGGATGCTTACATCAAAGTTGATTTTACTGGAAATGTTGATCCGGAAAATCAGTCAAGAAGATATGTGAGGTTATGGCAGATATGAGTAAGAACAGTAAAATTGAATGGAAGAGAGCTTTTATGAACCGAAAAACAGCAATAGCTCTGGCAATTGGCTGCGTTATTGCTGTTATTCATATGTTTCGTATGCTTCCGATGGTAATTTCATCAAATGCAGCTCCTGTTAAAAGCGATATGCAGTATCCAATGAATCTTTTTACCGGATGGCTTGGAGGAGATGCTTCCAGTTTGGAAGGACTTCTGTACTATATACTGATTCCTATTCTGGCGGTACTTCCTTCCAGCATATCCTTTCTGGAAGATAAAGAAAACGGATATGTGAAGCAAATTTACACACGTGATCAGAGAATGGATTATCTGAAAGCAAAATTTTTAAGTGTGTTTTGCGTCGGCGGAACGGTGTGTGCTGTCCCATTAATTTTGAATTTCATGCTTTGTGCAACGATCCTTCCGGCATTGTATCCACAAAATCTGACAGGAACATTTATCAACGCAAATGTTCTTTGGTTTGAAATCCATGAAAAACATCCGCTGTTGTATGTTATGATTTTTATACTGATTGATTTTGTTTACGCAGGGTTTATGGCGGTACTTCCACTGGTTTTCAGCTTTTTTTCGACAAAAAAATTTGTAATCCTGCTGATGCCTTTTGTCATTCATATATTTACTTATTCTCTTTCGATGATGCTGCCTATGGCTGATTCTGTAGAGTATGCTCCTATATTGTTCTTAAGACCGGCCAATGGGTGTCCGACGTTATGGCTGCTTCTCGGCTATGCTTTATTCTTTTTTATCGTAGGAGGTCTGTTGTTTTGGAAAATGGGAAAAGACGAAGATATTTTTTAATAAAACGAAGCGAAATGACAGGAGTCGTTTTATATATCTTTGGCATGATAATCGTATTGTTTTTTCTTTTGGCAAATGTGGTACGGTTTTTACAAGATATGGGATGGAACTATTGTATGCTGGATTGTCTTCATGAAATGGAAGACGCACAAAATTTCGGAATCTTTTATTTCCTGATAACCGTTTCGTTGATTGTCGGAAAGCAAAGGAGTATGCGTGAACCGGCATTTGCTGTCCGCTACATCAATACGAAGATGATCTGGAGGCAGATGTTTAGAAAGCTCTTAAAATGGTCTGCTATATTTTCCGGAATCTACTGTGTGCTTGTTTGTCTGTTTTCTGCGCTTTCTTCATATGAGGTAAGCAACTGGCATGTGAAGTATAGTATGTTCCATACTGCAACAGGAACCTTGTATAAGGGTTCTCCCATTCTGGTCATTGCAGCATTTATTGTATTTGCCTTTATAAAAACAGTAATCGGCGCAGCTATTTTAAGCCTTCTGGAATATGGAGTGGGAAGTATTATGATTGGGTATGTGATTCTTCTGATCCCTGTAGCAGTTGAGTGGTTTGGAGATGAATATATTCTCTTCTTCAATCTTTTTTCTGTTTCACAAGACAAGTTTATGGCTCCGGGAAAGGTATTTCTACTGATTGCCATCGGAGTTCTTGCTATATTGGGAATCTATCTGGCCGGCTGTAAAATCTGGAGGGAAAAAGAGTTTTATGGATAAGATAAAACAAGAAAAGAGACTTTTTTTATATGAATGCCAACAGACGGTCATTGGCAAAAGCTATCAGTTTCTCATACCGGCATTTGTCGCACTTCAGGGATGTTTTGTTTCGCTGAACATATGGAAAGAAGAGCTTACTGCTTCCGCATTATATAGTAGTTTTCTGGAAGGAATGCAGCAAATCGAAGGGATGCTATCAGGGGCTGAACGGTTCCTTATTCCCGGTGACTGGTGTGTATTTGTTTTTTTCTTTTTGTATATAATCGGCAGAGACGCAAAAAATTACACTTCCGGAACCGGTTTACAGCTATTGCTGAGAATGGAACGGGTAGAGAATATATGGTATGTCAAGTGTTTTATAAGTCTGATGGAAACAGTATTGTATTTCGGAACCGCGTATTTTGTAATCTTGTTGTTTGGTATTTGGCGATATGGATTTTCCACAAAAGTAATTTTATCAGGAAAGGAGTTTCTAAAACAGTTTTTGATTCCTGTCATGGCTGCGTGGACAATCGCAGTATGGCAAATGGTGATTTCTATGAAGACAAATACGATTGCCGGCTTCATTGTTATGGTTGTACTTGTAGTTTCTTCAGCTTATGCAGAGAAATGGTATTTGATCGGAAACTATTTGATGAAACTGCGGGTAACAGCTCTGATTGATTCGGGATTTTCTTGTGGGAAAATACTTATATTTCTAATAATACTTTCCGTAATCGGAATACTGGTCGGAAAACTTCTGATAAGACAGATGGATTATTTACGGGTAAAGGGGGATTTGTAATGCAAATAGACGTAAATAGTGTTTCAAAACAGATAGGATCGCAGACGGTATTAGAGCATATTACTCTGCATTTGGAATCGGGACATATATATGGATTAAAAGGAAGAAACGGTTCAGGGAAGACGATGCTGATGCGGGCACTTTGTGGTCTGATCAAATGTACATCCGGCGAAGTGGTGATTGACGGACAGGTACTACGAAGAGATATTTCCTTTCCGAAAAGTGTCGGGGTACTGATTGAAGGGCCTGGATTTATCAGTAATTATTCTGGATTAGAAAATCTAAAAACAATTGCATCCATCAAAGGGATTGCAGACGAAAAACAAATCCGGGAAAAAATGCGTGAACTGGGTCTGGATCCGGATGAAAAGAAAGCCTATCGAAAATATTCCCTTGGAATGAAACAGAAACTTGGAATTGTGGCGGCAGTTATGGAAGAGCCGGAACTGCTCATTCTTGATGAGCCGACAAATGCACTTGATGAAAAAACCAGAGAGCAGCTGCGAAAAATTCTGTCAGAAATGAGAGCTAAAGGAAAACTGATCGTGATCAGCTGTCACGACACAGAGGATCTGGAAGAATTATCGGATGAGATTATTGAAATCAAAGAAGGAAAAGTAGTTTCCCATTGGAGTGTGAACGCAGATGAAGAATCATAAAAAAGCAGGTTTAAAAGTTACGGGGATTGCACTAGTGGTTATCCTGCTGACAGTGTGGGGTATTCGGGTTCTCCGCGTGAATCAGCAAACACCGCAGGTTCAGACGAAAATCACAGAAGTAGGGGAATGGTTTCAGTGGAAGGAAAATGTAAAACTCCGGACAGGAGGTGTCCGGTTTATGGAAAATGATGAAATCCGAAGTCTATACAGGCTGGATGATGATGAGACAGAACCATTTCCGGGAATGATAATAAAACTGATGTGGGTAACGGTCACTTTTAAAAATGACAGCAGCAAGTCTGCGGATATTGATATTTTAGATATTGGCGCATCCACGTCCGGATGGAGCAATATCCCAGATTATGATTTCTATTACAAGATCGGCAATCCAAAACGACAGCACCACTTTGAATTAGAATCTCAGGAAGAGGTGACAATGGATTTGCCATACCTTTTTGCAAAACCCAATTTCCGCAACGGACAGTGGAAAAAAATTGAAGGAAAGGAATATTTCCTTGTCACATCACTGTATCCGATAAAACATATGGTAAAAATATAATAACGAAAATATTTTTTTACACAAACTACATTAAATAATTTTTAAAGGAGAGAATAATTGCAAACATATCTAAAAAAATATAAATTCCAGAATCTGCTCATTATCTTAGAGCTGATTTGCACGAATCTGTTGTTGCTTGCAAGTACGCTTATCACCATGCGGATGGCAAGGCTGGTTATGGATGGTGATTTTAAGGGAATCGTTATCTGTTCTTTGCTGATAATCGTTATTTATCTGATTCTGCATTTTCTGTTTTGGAAAAATGATGTGCATACGACGAAAGTGATTGCCTGCATGAATCAGGATATGAGAAGGGATCTTAACCGCAGGATTCTGGCAGCAGGGACACAGGAATTAGGGGAAAATGATACCGGAGAATATATTTCCTGGTATACGAACAATTTGAAAGAGGCGGAAAATCAGGGATTTCTAAATTTCTATAATGGTGTTGATGCAATCATCAAATTGATTATAGGAACGGTAACACTTGCCATGATTCAGTGGAAACTGCTTTTGTGCACCATTTTGACAACAGGAATGGTATTTTTATATACTCATTTTTTCCCTGGAGATGTGAGTGAGGAATCAAAGAAAGTATCCGGTGAATGGGAATCTTTTACACAGATTGTAAAAGAACAGCTGCAGGGGTTGACTGTTCTGAAATATTTCGGACATCAAAAGGATTTCAAAAACCGGATCGGACAGGCTTCAGAGCAGTTGGAAAATCAAAGATACCGCTATGTAAAATGTAAGTCTTCCAAATCAGAGAAGTACCCAGAAGCAGTTTGCAGATAAGACTTTTTCAGCAGATTCCATGACAGATTATCTGGAGTTAGTGAAGCAGCGGGTGAATTTTAAGAAGTGGTTCTTTGGACATTATCATGATAATAAAAATCTTGGATCGAAAGAAATATTGATATATGAGCAGATTATTCGGATACTGTAAGAATTTATAATATTGTATCTTTCTACGACAGAACTGTAGATGAATTAAAAATTATTTTAAACACATAATGTAAACATGTAGCAAAAAAAGAGATTCCAATAGTGGAGTCTCTTTTTTGAAAATTGACAATTAAAAAGAACCGAGTTATGAGTTATTTCAACTCACCATGATTCTTCTCATGTTCAGCGATTGCCTGTCTGATTAGATACAATACTTCTCCGTTTATAGAACGGCCATCAAATTCAGCCATACTTTTTAATTTTCTATGCGTATCTGAATCTATACGTAATCCTAAATGTTTATCTTTTTCCATATTAAAATAATCTCCTTAGAAATAAGTTCATAATAAGTACACTATAAGTATTTATATTAGATGGAAATTTTGATACTATGTTTTATATGGACTTATTTTAAGTACATAAAATTTTAAGGAAAGGAGATGATACTTATGGAAAAACGAGTAGAACAACAAAAACTATTATTTCTTAGTATGTGCAGTTCGAGTGATCGTAATAAAATTATTGGTAGAAATTCAATGGATATTCATGACTTCGAGAGAATTTCATATTTACTGGGTGCATTAGGATTTGAGGATTACAAAACGTCATTTGATATGGAATACAAGGATTTACTGAAAAAACTTGCAGATCATATTAAACAGGCGGTGGATCAACAGGTAACTATTGATGCGTATCTTTTACAAGAACAGTTAGAAATATTAGAAGAATGGAAGCGAAATTTTATTGAAAGACTTCCTAATAAAACGATGAAATCTTATATAGAAAGATTATTTAAACTATGTGATTAGGTAAATTTTACATTCAACAAAAGTGCCGATAAATGGCACATTCTAAAAATGAGAAATGTTCTATTAATCACACTAGAAAATACGACTATCATTATATGTTTCTTTATTTTTCCCGGAAGGGATTTAATCTATATGAATAATAGAATTACATTCGAAAAAGAAACATCATCATACAATGTATGTTTTAAAGAAGTTGACAAATCAACTTATACAATATTATATAAAAACCGCTTGTTCAAAACGTTAGAAGAAGCGAAGAAGTTTAAAGAAAACAAGCAAAATTCCTACATAAAAGATATTGAGTATTGTAAGAGTAAAATCAACGTAAAATACACATTTACAGAATATATTGATCGTTGGCTGAAAGAGATATTACCATCTTACAGTACTTCCCCAGCATATATTACAACTGCAAATTGGGCGATTAATCAGGTTTTTCTGCCGAGGCTAACGAAAGACCTTTTAATTAGCAAGGTCACTCCAGCATATATCAACAGTATATTAAAGAAATGTCAGGATACCCATCGCAAGTCGGTTGCCCCTGCTGCCAAAAAATTTATTTGCATAATTTTGAAAACAGCGGAAAGGGAAAATATGCTCTGTAATTTTGACTATGATCAATTAGTGGAGTATAGGATCAGTCAGAAAAAATATGTCAGTTATACTAAAGATCAACTGGTTCAGTTCTTATCCACTGCCCGCTATGATTCCTGCTATCTGGAAGTGCTTCTTGCTTTGTTTGTTGGATTAAGATCTGGTGAAATATTAGGACTTAATTATAACAATATTAATTTGAAAAAAGGGACCGTCACTGTTTGTCAGCAGATTTCTACTGGGGACAGGGATGGAAAAGTAATTCCGCCTAAATCCAAAAGTAGTTATCGAACTATAAAAGTGATTCCATTGGTTATTGAAGAATTAAAAATCCGGAAATGTCAAAATACAGACTTTTTCAAGAAAAATCCAGGTAGTTCTAAGAAATGGAAACAATATGTGTGTATAGGAAAAAATGGAAATATCAAGAGCAGTAGTACGATCGGCAACGCAGTAAAGAGAATATGCCGTAATGCAGGTGTTCCTTATATATCGCCACATGGATTACGGCATCTGTGTGCGACCATACTTATAGAGAACGGAGCAGATTTGGAATTAGTTTCAAAAATGTTGGGACACAAATCTGTTCTGACAACGATGAATATTTACTGTGGTCAATTAGAGGATTTGGATAAAATTTCACCTTTCGTCAATAAAACATTTGATCCATTTAATGCATATTGCGGTAAGGAGGAAACCTTATGAAATATAAAAAAATCATAAAGCCGGACATTAATCCGCTGATTTTAAATACGTTTGTAGTAGACTGGAATTTCCGTCCAAGCATAACAACTGACCATGAAAAGTACTGTATCCGTTATGAGATTACTTTTGCAGACGGATCAAAAAAGAAGAAACAATTAGGTGGTTTTTCTTTATTAAAAGAAGCAAACAAGGTGAAAGAAGAGCTGATCTTACAATTAAATACCGGGACTTACGTTCCGTATCATTTTACAGTAAAAGAATTTTATGATTATTGGCTATACTATTATATGATAGATGAAAAGAAAATAGCATATTCAACATTTCTTACTTATCGAAATATAATATATAATTATTTACTTAAAGAGATCTCGCCTGACATGGATATTTCTCAAATAGAAAGTACACATTTGATTAAATTCATGGATTCGATAGATTCTGATTCGATCAGAAGCAATGCATATGCCGTAATAGGTTCATCTTTTTCAACCGCAAAAAAATGCCATATTATTAACAGGAACCCCGCGCCATTTGCAGTTCAGACAATCCGCACAAAAATGAAGCAAAATAAAAAGGCTGCTCTTAAAAGAACCGCATTTTCTCTTCAGCAATTACAAAATATTCTTTTGACATGTAAAAGTGAAGAACCTGACTATTATTTACTAATGTTAATTTGTGCTACTACAGGTATCAGGATCAGTGAGGCATTAGGGCTTCAGTTTGAAAATGTGGATTACTTTAACTGCCGACTGCATATTGTCTGGCAAAAAGGAAGAACGATTCAAGGCGATGGCTGGGAATCGCATATGGCGACCAGTCAATTGATTCGACCAAAGACATATTCCTCTATCAGAAGTGTGGAACTTCCTCAATTTGTATTGGATGAAATCATTCTGGCAAAGACAAAATATGATTATCTGATCCAGAACGATGTGAATTTTCATTATACATCTGATTTTGTTATTGTAAATTCAATTGGTAAACCATTATCACGTGATTCTAACATCAGTCATGCTTTTAAGCATGTGCTTGAATTATGTGGAATTGATTCAGAAAAATATCATTGGCATGACTTAAGGCATACTTACGCAACATTACTTAAGAAAAATATCAATAATTTAAAGGTAATTTCAAAAATGTTGGGACATGCAACAACAAATATGACAGAAGAAGTGTATATTGACAATCAAAAAGAAGTGATAGATTTATGCAATATAATGAATAATTATGCAGATGATTTGACCTTTCAGGTGCGAAAAAACGATGAAAAAATAGCACAACAGGACTTTGATATGGCTAAAATGGTTGATTTTCTCACTTAAACAAGCTATTATTAAATGTAATTGTCTTAATAAAATACTCGTTTCAAATTTATCGCTTACAGTATTATATAATATGATAGAGTATCGCTGTAGTCGCATTCAGTCGTAAGCAGTCGCATACAATTCTTACGACTGAAAAACGGTCGTAAAACAGCAAAAAACGGGGTAAATTTGGGGGCATTTTTTTACAAAAAAATGGAAAAAAATAAAGTGGTTTTAAAATTGAAAATATTATAAATTATACAATTTATGCATTTGTAATTGTGCGAAAACCATAAACAAATAAACGAAAAACGGAGGAAAAATGAGGAAATTAGCATTAGATGATGATATTTTACTGAATATAGAGAAACCTGCCCGCTACATTGGCCATGAAGTCAATTCGGTCATGAAGGACAAAAAAGCGGTAGATATTCGGTTTGCAATGTGTTTTCCGGAGGTATATGAGGTTGGTATGTCCCATCTGGGAATCCAGATTCTGTACGATATGTTCAACCGCCGGGAGGATACCTGGTGTGAGAGAGTATACTCTCCGTGGATCGATCTGGATAAGATCATGCGCGAAAAACATATTCCACTTTTTACCCTGGAATCTCAGGATCCGGTGAAGGAGTTTGACTTTCTTGGCATCACATTACAGTTTGAGATGTGTTACACCAACGTGCTTCAGGTACTGGATTTGTCTGGTATCCCACTTCACAGTGCGGACAGAACTTTAGAAGATCCGTTTGTAATTGGTGGAGGACCGTGCGTGTATAATCCAGAACCACTGGCAGAATTTTTCGATATGTTCTATATCGGAGAGGGCGAAGTGGTTTATGATGAACTTCTGGAAGCATACAAAAAGTGGAAGAGAGCCGGAAAAAGCCGGAAAGAATTTCTGGAAATGGCAGCAGAGATCGAGGGAATTTACGTTCCTTCTTTTTATGATGTCACTTACAAAGAAGACGGCACGATTGAATCTTTCCTGCAAAATAACCCACATGCAAAAGAAAAGATCAAGCGAGTAGTTGCAGCAGATATGAGCCAGACAACTTATCCGTTAAAGCCGGTTGTTCCGTTTATCAAAGTAACCCAGGACAGAGCTGTTCTGGAGATTCAGCGCGGCTGTATCCGTGGATGTCGTTTCTGTCAGGCGGGAATGGTTTACCGTCCGACACGTCCGCGTGATATCAATATGCTCAAAGAGACGGCACGTGCAATGCTGAAAAATACGGGACATGAAGAGATCACCTTAAGTTCTTTAAGTTCCAGTGATTACAACGAACTGGAAGAGATCGTCACCTTCCTGATCGATGAGTTCCACACACAGGGCGTCAACATTTCCCTGCCGTCCCTTCGTATCGATGCATTTTCTTTGGATGTTATGAGCAAGGTGCAGGATGTGCGTAAGAGCAGTCTGACCTTCGCCCCGGAAGCCGGAACACAGAGGATGCGTAATGTAATCAACAAAGGTCTGACGGAAGACGACATTTTAAATGGTGCAGGACAGGCTTTTGAAGGTGGATGGACGAAGGTCAAGCTCTATTTCATGCTTGGACTTCCGACCGAAACCCAGGAAGATATGGAAGGAATTGCTGTTCTTGCAGATAAAGTAGCACGCCGGTATTATGAAATTCCGAAGGATCAGAGAAATGGAAAATGTCAGATCACGGCAAGTAGTTCCTTCTTTGTACCGAAACCATTTTCACCGCTTCAGTGGGCGACCATGCAGCCGATGGAAGAATATATCCGCCGTGCAGGAATTGTACAGGAAGCATTCCGCAACCAGCTGAACCGCAAGAGTCTGCGCTACAACTGGCATACCGCCGAAGTAACCGTTCTGGAAGGCGTCTTTGCCCGCGGTGACCGGAAGGTCGGAAAGGTTCTGGAAGAGGCTTACCGTCTTGGCTGTATTTACGATGCGTGGGATGAGTATTTTGATTATGATAAATGGCTGCAGGCCTTTGAAAATACAGGTGTAGACATGGATTTCTATAATCTCAGAAAGCGTGAATTAGATGAAATCTTCCCATGGGATTTCATCAATTGTGGCGTGACAAAATCTTTCCTTATAAGAGAATGGAAGAATGCAATGGAAGGGAATGTAACCCCGAACTGCCGTGCAAAATGTTCCGGCTGTGGGGCAGCAAGTTACGGAGGAGGTGTCTGCTTTGAAGGCAAGAATTAAATTTCGGAAAAATGGAGTGATGAAGTTCATCGGACACCTGGATATCATGCGGTATTTCCAGAAAGCGATTCGCCGTGCCGAGATTCCGATCGCATTTACCAGTGGTTACAGCCCGCATATGATCATGTCTTTCGCTAATCCACTTGGCGTAGGGCTTACCAGTGACGGGGAATATTTTGATATCGAATTGACCGAGTCAATCGCCAGCAAAGAAGCGGTCAGACGGCTGAATGAACAGATGGTAGACGGCATGGAGATCGTCAGCTTTGTGCAGATCCCGGATGATAAGAAAAGCAAAGGAATGTCAATCGTAGCAGGTGCCGACTATTTATCTTCGGTAAAAAATGGCAGCCTGCCGGAAGATCTTGCTGAAAAGCTGGAAGCTTTTTATGCGCAGAATGAAATCTGTGTGGTCAAAAAGACGAAAAAGAGTGAAAAAGAAGTGGACATTCGTCCGATGATCTACAAGCTGGAATGCCGGGACGGAAAGATTTATATGCGTGTGGCAGCAGGAAGTGTCCAGAATTTAAAGCCGGAGCTGGTCACAGAAGCGTTTGTCCGCTATCTTGGTATGGATGCGGAGGAAGTGACCTTTACCCACCACAGACTGGAAACTTTTGCGGAATCCGAAAACACGGAGGGCAAGATGATTCTGGTTCCACTGGATGCGCTTGGAACGGAGATTGTATAGATGGAACGAAAAGTACTCCTTACGGAATGCATGAACCGCCGGGTGCTTGCACTTTTAGAGGATGAGAAAGTAACGGAATTTCACTTTGGCAGTAGCGGAGAAAAAAAGAGCTGCTGCCTGGGTGAAATTTATGTCGGAAGAGTACGGAAAATCCTTCCGAATATCGGTGGCGCATTTGTTGAAATTGCCAACGGTGAGCAATGCTATTTTGCGCTGGATGGAAAATATACCCCGGTTTTCACCAATAAGATCGGAAAGAAGCCACTTGTGATCGGTGATGAGCTTCTGGTTCAGGTGGAGAAAGAAGCAGTGAAAACCAAGCAGCCTGTCGTGACCGGGAACTTAAATTTCACCGGGCAGTATGTAGTACTGACTTCCGGCAATCGTACCATTGGTGTATCCGGTAAAATTCACGGTGCCCGGAAAGAAGAACTGCAAAAGCTGGGACAGGACTATATAGGCTGTGATTTCGGATTGATTTTCCGGACAAATTGTGTGGAAACAGAAGAAACACAGATCCGTGCCGAAATTGACAAACTGGCAGAGAACTATCACAGAATCGTAGAATATGGCAAAATGCGGACCTGCTTCAGCTGTCTGCAGAGTGCACCGGATCCGTGCGTACAGGCACTCCGGGATATTTACAAAAAAGATTTGACGGAAATTATTGTAGAGGAAACGGTAGAAGATGGAGTTTTGTATAAAGAAGTTCAGACTTATCTGGAAACGGAAATGCCAGATGAACTTCCGATTCTCCGTGCGTATACGGATCCGTCTTATCCACTTGTAAAATGCTATAACCTGGAAGGGGCGATCCGAGAAGCCAGACAAGAACGGGTATGGATGAAATCCGGGGCTTATCTGGTGATCCAGCCAACCGAGGCGCTGACTGTAATCGATGTCAATTCCGGAAAATGTCTGAAAAAGAATTCTCATTTTCCGGAGATCAACCGGGAGGCAGCAAGGGAAGCAGTCCGCCAGATCCGACTCCGCAATATTTCCGGTATCATTATTATTGATTTTATCAACATGAAATCAGCAGAAGAGAAGAAAGAACTTCTTGCGTATCTGCAGCTGGAATTAAAGAAGGACCCAAATCCGGGAAATGTGATTGGAATGACGAAACTGCAGCTGGTGGAAATTACACGAAAGAAAATCCGAAAAACACTGGAGGAAAGTTTACATGGGTAAAAAAGAAGTCAAAACAAATGCAATGCGAATTTTAGACAGAAAGAAAATTTCTTACGAATATCAGACCTATGAATGCGATGAATTCACGGACGGAATTGAAACCGCCGACAAGCTGAATCTGCCTCACGAACAGGTTTACAAGACCATTGTCACAACTGGGAAAAGTGGCGAACATTATGTTTTCGTTCTTCCGATCGAAGCAGAAATTGATTTTAAGAAGGCTGCAAAAGCGGTTGGTGAAAAATCTATTGAAATGCTTCATTTAAAGGAGTTAACACCGCTTACCGGCTATGTGCGTGGTGGATGCACTTCGATCGGAATGAAAAAGCATTTTCCGACGGTCATTGATGCAAGTGCACAGCAGTTTGAGAAAGTCTATGTAAGTGCCGGAAGAATCGGTGCACAACTGACACTTGCACCGGAGGATTTGAGAAAAGCAGCGGATGCTACATTTGCAGATGTAATTCATGCATAGAAAGTTTTCAAAAAAAGAAATTCTATTAGACAAAATGCAAGATTTTCAACAGATTCCAAAAGAAAATCTTGCATTTTTCACGTCAGCGTAATAAAGTAATAACTACATAAGTGTAGAAACATCTGCCCGGTGTTTCTACAGAAAATGCAGGTTTGCCATGTGCAGATCAGAATACATGAATTGAGAGATGGAGGAATACCAACAGATGATTAAGGTAGTGAAATTCGGCGGAAGCTCTCTTGCCGATGCAGTACAGATTAAAAAGGCAGGAAAGATCGTTCTTTCAGAGGAATCAAGACGTTACGTTGTACCGTCTGCTCCGGGAAAGCGTTTTTCCGACGACACCAAGGTAACAGATATGCTGTATCGTTGTTACGGCGCAGCTGTAAAAGAGAAGAAATTTACAGAATTACTCGCTGACATTCAGAAGAGATATCAGGAAATCATTGAAGGGCTTGGGATCACTCTTTCTCTTGACGAAGAATTTGCCACCATCCGTGATAATTTTGCAAAGAAGATCGGAAGAGATTATGCTGCTTCCCGTGGAGAATATTTAAACGGACGTGTAATCGCAGCTTATCTTGGATATGAGTTTATCGATGCGGCAGAAGTGATCAAGTTCGATGAAAATGGGAACTTCCTTTCAGAAGAAACTAACCAGGTACTTGCAGACAGACTTTCAAAAGTAGAGCATGCCGTGATTCCTGGATTCTACGGAGCACGTCCGGACGGAACGATCCAGACATTTTCCCGCGGCGGATCTGATGTAACAGGATCGATCGTTGCAAGAGCCACACATGCTGATATGTATGAGAACTGGACAGACGTATCCGGATTCCTCATTGCAGATCCCCGTATCATCAAGAATCCAAAAGGAATCGAAGCAATTACTTACAAAGAGTTGCGTGAACTTTCTTATATGGGTGCCAGCGTATTGCATGAAGATGCAATCTTCCCGGTTCGTAAAGAAGGGATTCCGATCAACATCCGTAACACAAACGCACCGGAAGAAAAGGGTACTCTGATCGTAGAAGGAACCTGCAGAAAGCCGAAGTATACAATTACAGGTATTGCAGGAAAGCGTGGATTTGCTTCTATTACAATTGAAAAAGCAATGATGAACTCAGAAGTCGGATTTGGTCGCAAGGTTCTTGGTGTATTTGAAGATGAAGGGATTTCTTTTGAACATATGCCGTCAGGAATTGATACTATGACTATCTTCGTTCATCAGGATGAATTTGAAGAACATGAGCAGAAAGTGCTTGCGGGCATCCACCGTGCCGTGAATCCGGATGACATCGAACTGGAATCCGATCTTGCACTGATCGCTGTTGTTGGACGTGGAATGCGCCAGACACGCGGTACAGCCGGAAGAATTTTCTCCGCACTGGCACATGCACATGTCAATGTAAAAATGATCGATCAGGGATCCAGCGAGTTAAATATTATCATCGGTGTGAGAGAGCACGACTTTGAAGCAGCAATCAAAGCAATTTATGATATTTTTGTTAACACTCAGCTGTAAATCTTCAATTCGATCCTCAAATATGGTATAGTACAGGTGTTGGGGAAAACTCCCCTGTACAGAATATTCATACAAGAGAGGATACGAAAATGAATATATTATTTTTCCTGAAGCCAAAAGCAGAAGTGGCATTTGTATATGACTACCACACGCTCAGACAGGCAATGGAAATCATGGAGTACCACAAATACTCATCCATTCCGATGATCAACCGGGAAGGTAAATACGTCGGTACAATCACCGAAGGAGACCTGCTCTGGGGACTTAAGAAGCTGAACATCCTGAATCTGAAAGGAGCAGAAGACATTGCAATCACGAAGATTGCAAGAAGAGCAGATTACCGGCCGGTAAGCGCTGATTCCAATATGGAAGATCTGATGGAAAAAGCGATGGATCAGAACTTTGTTCCGGTCATAGATGACCAGGAGAATTTCATAGGAATCATCACAAGAAAAGACATTATCGGATATTGTTACGAAAAAATTAAAAAAATCGCAAATTAGGGGTTGACTTTGTGCGGTATGCCACTGTATAATACAGAGGTATGCCGCACAACGAGGTTATAAGTCCTGATTTGATCAGACACCGTAGTTGGCGAGTAATGATAATAGGAGGTGCCATATGTACGCAATTATAGCAACAGGTGGTAAACAGTACAAAGTAGCCGAAGGCGATATCATTAAAGTAGAAAAGCTTGGTGTGGAAGCCGGACAGTCTTATACTTTTGACCAGGTTCTCGCAGTAAGTGGTGACGAGCTTAAAGTTGGAACACCAGTAGTAGAAGGTGCAACAGTTGAAGCATCTGTAATTGGTGACGGAAAAGCTAAAAAAGTTATCGTTTACAAGTATAAGAGAAAAACAGGTTACCACAAGAAAAACGGACACAGACAGCAGTATACAGCAGTTAAGATCGAAAAGATCAACGCGTAAGAAGCTGGTGGTTATATGATACGAGTAACCATTTATAAAAATGAAAAACATCAATGTGTAGGTTTCAAAGCACATGGTCATGCAGGATTCAGTGAAGAAGGACAGGATATTGTCTGCGCAGCTGTTTCCGTACTTACGATCAATACTTTGAATGCCATTGAGAAATTTGCGGATGACCGTACAAGCCTTGTATCCGATGAATCCAAAGGACTCATTGACTATCGACTTAAAGGTAATCCGACTCGCGAGGCAAAGCTTTTGCTTGACGCGATGGTTCTTGGTCTGGAAGAGATTGCAGAAGATGAGAACTACAGAGAATATATGGATTTGACATACGAGGAGGTGTAACAACCATGATGAAATTAAACCTTCAGTTTTTCGCTCATAAAAAAGGAGTTGGTTCTACAAAGAACGGTCGTGACTCTGAATCTAAGAGACTTGGAGCAAAAAGAGCAGACGGACAGTTTGTAAAAGCTGGTAACATCCTTTACAGACAGCGCGGAACAAAGATTCATCCAGGAATCAATGTAGGTCGCGGTGGTGACGATACATTATTTGCACTGGTTGACGGTGTTGTTCGTTTTGAAAGAAAAGGAAGAGATAAGAAACAGGTTTCTATCTATCCAGTAGCTGAATAAGCAGATTTAACAGAGGCTTCAAACTTTTTTGGTTTGAAGCCTTGTTTTTAGTCATAAATAAGGAGGACATATTATGTTTGCAGACAGAGCAAAAATATATATCCGATCCGGAAAGGGCGGCGACGGTCACGTCAGCTTTCGCAGGGAATTATATGTTCCGAATGGCGGTCCGGACGGAGGCGACGGCGGTCGCGGCGGTGATGTAATCTTTGAAGTGGACAAAGGTCTTAACACACTGGTAGATTTCCGTCACAAAACAAAATATAAAGCACAGGACGGAGAGGAAGGCGGCAAAAAGCGCTGCCATGGTAAGGATGCAAAGGATCTGATCCTGAAAGTTCCTGAAGGGACAGTTATCCGTGAAGCAGAGACCAATAAAGTCATTGCCGATATGTCGGGCGAGAACCAGCGCCAGATTATCTTAAAAGGCGGTAAGGGCGGTCTTGGAAATATGCATTTTGCAACCTCTACCATGCAGGTTCCGAAGTATGCACAGCCGGGAAAGCCTGCACAGGAACTCTGGGTGAATCTGGAACTTAAGGTGATCGCAGACGTTGGGCTTGTCGGTTTCCCGAATGTTGGTAAATCCACATTCCTTTCCCGTGTAACCAATGCGCAGCCAAAGATTGCAAATTATCATTTCACAACACTCAGCCCGAACCTTGGAGTTGTAGATCTGGAAGGTGCAAAGGGATTTGTTATTGCAGATATTCCGGGACTGATTGAAGGAGCATCAGAAGGTGTCGGACTTGGACATGAATTTTTGCGTCATGTTGAACGTACCAAGATGATGATCCATGTTGTGGATGCGGCAGGTATCGAAGGACGTGATCCGGTTGAAGACATTTACAAGATCAACGCTGAACTGGAAGCCTATAACAAAGAAATTTCCATGCGTCCACAGGTCATTGCAGCGAATAAGGTTGACCTGATCTATTCCGAAGATGAAGATCCGATCCAGAGACTGAGAGATGAGTTCGAGCCAAAAGGAATCAAGGTATTCCCGATTTCCGGTGTGACCGGAGAAGGGCTTTCTGATCTTCTTTACTATGTAAATAATGAACTTCAGAAGTTGGATGACAAGCCGATCGTATTTGAACAGGAATATTTCCCGGAAGAAGAGATCATCCACATGGATCTTCCATATACCGTGGAAAAAGAAGACGATATATTTGTAGTAGAGGGACCGAAGATTGAAAAGATGCTTGGTTACACCAATCTGGATTCCGAGAAGGGATTTGCTTTCTTCCAGAAATTCCTGAAAGAAACCGGTATCCTTGAGCAGCTTGAAAATGCAGGTGTTCAGGAAGGCGATACTATCCGTATGTACGGTCTTCAGTTTGAATATTACCGTTAGAAAAGAACATAATTTCAGAAAGGAGAAGTTTTATGACTTCCAAACAGAGAGCTTATTTAAAGAGCCTTGCGATGACAATGGATCCGATCCTTCAGATCGGTAAATCCAGCGTAACACCGGAACTTACCGCAGCTGTTGCAGAAGCGCTTGAAGCAAGAGAACTGATCAAGCTTCACGTTCTTCAGAACTGTGGAGATGATCTGCGTGGAATGGCAGAGATCCTTGCAGAGCGTACACGTTCCCAGGTGGTACAGGTTATCGGAAGAAAAATCGTTCTTTATAAAGAGGGAAAAGACGACAAGAAGAAAATCGTTCTTCCTTAATGAGTGGAGTATAGATTATGAGAATCGGTATTATGGGCGGAACATTTGATCCCATCCACAACGGGCATCTGATGCTTGGTGAATATGCATACCAGCAGTTCCATCTGGATGAAGTGTGGTATATGCCAAACGGCAATCCGCCCCATAAATCAAATCCGGAAATACGAAAAGATTTACAGGACCGTGCCGAAATGACACGCCTTGCAATTGAAGAGATTCCGTATTTCCGGCTTTGTACCTATGAAATGGATCGAAAGGAAACTTCGTACTCCTATCAGACAATGGAGTATTTTAAAGAGACTTATCCGCAGGATGAATTTTATTTTATCATCGGTGCGGATTCTCTTTTCAATCTGGAAACCTGGAAATGTCCGGAAAGACTTCTGAAAACAGCGGTCATCCTGGCAGCATATCGGGATGATGCAGGAGCGCCGAAAGAAATGCGCCGTCAGATCACATATTTGAAAGAAAAGTATGCATGTGATATCCGGCTTCTCCGTACCCCTGTGATGCCGGTTTCTTCCAGTGAGATCCGGCAGATGATCCGAGAAGGAGAGACAGAAGATCTTCCGATTCCGAAAAAGGTTGCAGATTATATAGATTTGAACAGATTATATCAGGTGAGTGAACATGACGGAAACAATACTTAAGATGCAGAAAAAAGTAAAACGGTACCTGGATAAAGACCGTTATGATCATACGATCGGTGTGATGCATACGGCAGGCTGCCTTGCCATGCGTTATGGTGCCAATCTGGAGCAGGCTTTGACGGCAGGACTTTTACATGACTGTGCAAAATGTGTGCCGGCAGATGAAAAGATTAAGCTCTGCGAGAAAAATCATATCGAAATTTCCGATGCAGAGTACAAAAATCCGGGACTTCTGCACGCAAAGCTGGGCGCATTTTTTGCCCGGGAAAAATATGGAATAGAAAATGAAGAGATTCTACGATCGATCGAGTCTCATACAACCGGTCGTCCGAATATGTCTCTGCTTGATAAGATCATTTATATCGCAGATTATATTGAGCCTGGAAGAGATGTTGCACCAAATCTTCCGGAAGTACGTGCGCTTGCATTTGTAGATATCGATGCATGTCTTTACCGTATTCTGGAAGATACACTTGCATATCTTGCCGAAAAAGGTGCAACGTTAGATCCTGCGACAGAAGAGACATTTTTATATTATAAGAACCTGAAAAACAGTGATTCCGAAAAGGAGGAAAAAAACTGATGCAGACAATCGAGCAGTCAAGAGAGATGGCAAAACTTGCCTGCGAAGCACTCGCTGACAAAAAAGGCGAAGATATCCGTGTAATTGACATTGCAGGAATCTCTGTGCTTGCAGATTATTTTATCATTGCAAACGGAACCAATGAGAGCCAGGTAAGAGCACTGGTTGACAATGTAGAAGAGACACTCGGAAAAGCAGGATACGAAGTCAAACAGCGTGAAGGCTATGGCCTTGGAAGCTGGGTACTGCTGGACTTTGGCGATATTATCGTACATGTATTCGACAGAGAAAACCGTGTTTTCTATGATCTGGAAAGAATCTGGAGAGACGGAAAACAGGTTGATCCGGAAGAATTATAAAAGAATTCAAAATGAGAATGTGCTTCGGCACATTCTTTTTTAAATGTAAAAAGCAGGGCATGCGCCCTGCTTTTCTGGTACAATTATTCAAGATATATAAGCTTATTCACAAAGTCTTGATGTACAGAAGTAACTAGCATTTTTCTATAATTTGTAAAAACAATTATTCTGTAGC
>OGDN01002863.1_pt1 | contig 20344 bp, 24 predicted proteins | sample 1570271 | NCBI WGS metagenome assembly OGDN01 (sample SAMEA4384481, study PRJEB24528) | human gut metagenome | reverse complement strand
GAATATCGTTTTCAACAGCAAGGACATTAAGTTCTTTTTCTCCTTTAAGCAGCTGAAGTACGAGGTTGGTTTTAAATTCAACACTGAAATTTCTTCTTGATCTGGACATAATAAATACCTTCTTTCATTTGTTGGTTATAATATATCAGATTCATTAAGAAATGTCGCGTTCAGTGTCTTAATTTATGAGACCATTATACTCATATGATATATATCCTAAAACAACCATTCCAATAAATGACAAAACACCCGCAGAATAAGCTAATGCGTCTTCCGCTTTCCATTTTGCTATCAATATTCCTTTTACTTCAATCCCGAAAAGTAAATTAATTCCTAACGGAACCAATATACATCCTATAACAATCGAAACAATTGCTATTGTAAAAACGTTTCTTCGTATGTGCTTATTGATTCCTATACCTCTCCGTTTACAAACTCTAATCATCCAACTTCTCTACGAAATCAAATCTGCAATAACTTTTGGAAACATATCCGATTGCATGAAACCATAATAATTATGTGAATCTACCATTCTTACTTTCATTAATGGAAGCCACCACCGTGAAAACATTATTCTTTTCCTCCAATCATTTCCTTTCGACTCATTTGCAATCTGTTCCGTAATAATCCGGACAAGTTTAGAGTTCTCTTTTACTCCGTCTTCAACAAACAAACACAAAATAATCGGATTAATATTTCCCTTTTGCGAATATTCAACTAAAAGATTTTGTCTTTGTTTCTTCCCCATATATTTTGTAAGCAAATAGTACTGCCAAATTTGAAATAATGTTTCACAATATTTTATTTCTATCAAGGATGTCTTTTTCTCTAGTCTTTCCATATAGTTCCCTCGTTTATTTTCATCTACTTTTCCCATTATAAAATCAAGTAAACGATATGCATGGCAAACTAAATTTACATCCTCAAATGCCAATGTATACAAATAGCAAAACCATCCATCAATTTCGGAATCAAAATCAATCAATTCATTTTTCAAACAATTCAACAATCTTGTCATTATTGCCTTTATCTGCACAATATTTCCTTTTGATAGTAATTCAGTGATATACTCCTTAAAATCATGAAATTCGCCTTCTTTTAAACTTATTTTTTCTGTCGGATTCAAGTATGGTAATCGTGAGTATATTTTTATAATATTGGATTTTTCTCCACAATATAGTGAATTTATACGATATGCTGTTTTTGCCCCATTTATCCGAAGGCGGTATTTCCCCAATATTCTCTGAACATCAGATACCACACTTTCCAAGTCCTGTTTACTATCTGAAAAAAATACCATATCATCCACATAACGAATATAACTCATATCCTTGTCTTCAAGTTTCTCTGAGATATCATAATCTACACATAACATGAGCAATTCCGCAGCAATATGAGACGAAAAAAGTCCTGCTGGAATCCCTTTTGTTTGATTATTATTTATTCTTTGGTGAAATAGATCAAGAAAAGTAAAGTATCTTTTATCTACTCCTAATGATACATATGGTTCAAAATTAGCAACTTTATCCAAATAGTGTGTATATAGATTTGGAAAAAACGACTCAATATCAATCTTAGCTGAATACAAAAAAGTATCTTGACAGCAATTATATCTCTTTCTATTTTCTTCAAAGGACATTCTTTCCTGTGTTTTGTTATTCTTAGTTATAAACACTCCTTCTTCAAATTCTTCTTCATTCCCATAACCAGTAGTAATACAGAAGTTTTCTCCAATCACAACATAGGAATTTGAGTGCTCAATATATTTTTCATTATCTTCTTCCAAATATAACCTTTCGAAAATTTCATTAAACATAAACAGAGAATTGTAAATGAATGCACAATAATGTACTAAATTTGGAATCTGCATTTCCCGAAACGTTCCATCTTTCTTAAAAGCATAAAAAGTAACCGCTTCAACTCCTGGTTTTCGAATATAATCAGGTGAGTTTACTGCTTTGAAACCTTTTACAAATTGATCTGCATCATACTCATAGAATTCATATCGTTCCATCTCAATATTTTCAAGAACTTCCTTCATTTTGCTTTTTATCTTTCCCCAATCTACAAAATCAGGTAAATCTGCATAATTCATACCATCAATTAATATATTAGAATTATCAAAAAAATTTGGTGCTTCGAAATCGACCATCGCAACATCCTCCATTCGTATACTTTACCAATTTCCTTTGTATATGATTCATTTTAACATATATCAATATCCAAAACTACTATTTTCTGTCATGGGGTTTTAGGGTTCCCCTAACAAGCGAATGTGGGCGCGGGCACCCGCATCCAGTGCTTGCTGGTATAGTACATTTCGCTAGTTACCTCTCCATTTCTCTAGAATTTTTAATTTTTTGAGCTTTGATTTCACCACCAACCTCCATTATTATAGTAGCGCTTATAGAATTTCCTCCGCAAAACTATTGCGGCAAATTCTTTCAGACTATCATATTAATCTAACCTTGTCAAGCACTGCGAACTTTACTGCATTTCATTTGATATCCCACCTTTCCTCTACATCAGGTATTCCATCTAACCAACTCACCCAAAACTTGATCTTCGCCACGGACTTCCAAAAAATTTCCCTGCAAAGCCAGCAACACTTTATAAGGATTCTGAATTTTCTTCAAACATGTGCATTCATGCGTCGCGTAATTTTCTTTTATTATTTCATCTTCCTTCTGATAAATTACAAAAGTCTCATTGGTAAAAATAAATAACTCATTATTGCTTTTTGCCAAAACTGTTATTTCATCGGTCTCAGCATCAATAACAAAAGAAAAAGAACTCATCAAGTCTTCCTGTGCTAACAAAAATTGACTCTTATCTACATTGGAATACCCATTACAAACTCCATAAATATAGTTGCCTGTTTGATATTCCCAAACCCGCAAAACCTTTCCCATATTTTCCTGCAATACTGATAATACCAATTCATAATCCTTCTGTGCTTGAGACGAATAGAACTTTTCTTTTTCCTCAAGATCAAATGTATACGTCATTGTTCCCGGATAATTTTCTATATCCGGCTCCGTACAATAGAATCCCGTGTCATGAAAAAACGGTATTTGCAGCTCTTTGGAAATGGATTTTGTGATTTTTTTAATCGTTTGTCCAAATTTTTTCTCTTCAATATAGTAATTAGCACTAATGCCCTTCAGAAAGTAAGGTACTTTATTCTCTCCTACTTGTATTCCCATAAACAGAAATCCATCCTTGCAGGAAAGCGTAGTAAGTCCCTTTAACTTCATTTCCTGCATTTTAGCAAAATCATAATTAAACTGAGCAACTTTTCCTTCATCTTCAAAACTTTCCGCCTTTGAAAAAACAAAAAAGCTATCTTCTCCCAATACCACCTCATCCGGGGCAAAATCAACAGAAACATTTCCTAAATTCTGCCCCAATTTACCCTCTAATATTATCTGCCTTCCTACAATTTTAGCTACTACCGACTCATTTTCCGCAACTTGACTGTTCAACGCATATGCGGTTATCCCAGTATATATTTTATCCGAACTATAGCGTCTACAACCTACAAGTCCCATTATACAAGCAAACACACATATTAATACACCCGTTTTTTTCATTTTCTATCCTCTCTTATTAATTTGATAGCCTATAATAAATTCTCTTTCCTTTAACAGTTCATCAAAACTGCTAACTCTTTTATGTAAGGGTGCACCCAAAGCACCATCATTATATGCTAAAATATTCTTCTTGTCTTGAACCTTAACAGCAATAGTATGGACTCCATTAAACAAACCGCCCCTATTCCAAAAAGAAATTATATATACTTTATTTTTCTTTGTTTTTAACCAAATCGCATTATATATTGCAACCAACTCACACCCTACATCTTCAATTTTACTAGTCCCTAATTTCATGTTTCCTATAATCTTGGATTCTTGATCATATATCAAATTCCTTTTCCCCCATACTTCTTCTAACTTTTTGTTTCCTAAATAATTTAAATACTCATCTGATTTTATTCTTTCAGTCTTAAATGTCGTAAACGACCAATTTGAAACTTTCAAGTATGCATTTCCTATCTTCTCCAATATATGTCCACTTGGATCCACATGATTTGCACCATCATTCTCACAATAAGTATACAAATGTAGACTCAGCGGTTCATCACTTCCTCCAGTATAAGTATCTCTCGTCAAAAATCTCCCCACTGCTGGTTGATAGTACCGTGCCCTTAGATAAACTTCCTCTGTCTCCTTATCATAATACTCACCACAATAACGAAACGGATTCTCATCTTTCTTATCAGGGTCTACTTCATTTCCAAAGGAATCATACTCATAGATCTTTGTAACACTTCCATTCTCATCTAACAACTGCACTACATTTCCATGAGTATCTGTCACATAATAGGTCTTTTCTGTATTTTCTCCTCTGTCCGCAAACACAAGGTCATTTCCGCGGATATAACGGTTCTGTACAGTTCCTCCTTTTGACAGTTCCATTACTACCTGGTCGCCGTCCCAAACAAAAATCGTCTTTTCACCATTTACTGTCTTACTGGTGCGCAGTCCCTCGGCATCATAAGTAAAGCTTACTTTATAGTTCTTGGTAAACGTCCTTGTCAACTGATTCAAAGCATTGTAATGATTAACTACATTATCGTTCAACTGATTATCTCCCAAGGTCACATCCACATCAATGTAGTTTTCATCATTTGTGCCACTCGGAATCTCATAACGGTTGACGGTAGCCAACTGGTTCCCATTTTTATCGTTTTTACAGATAACAACTTCATTCTTCTCAGTCTCTGAATTTAGCGTATCCGTGCGAAGTAATTCATCATTTTTGTTATATTTGTAAGCAGTTGTCTTGTTTCCCACTTTCATTTTTTATTATATCTCATTCTTTGTACTAAGTCTAATTAGATTTTGTTATATGTTTTATAACTTTGAAGTTATAGTTATTTTTTGTGCATCTCACCACGCAAACATCTCCTCCCCCCGCCTTCCGGGGTGCTTCCCTATGCCATACGGATCTTGGGCATCTTTCCCTGCGGAACTATTTCTGCGGAGCAGAGAATGCACAGGATTTCCCGAGAAGAAGGTGATGTGGGGTGCAGAACTGTCTGAAGAAAAGAGATAAAGTAGAAAAAGTCCCGATTGCGTACCGCAATCGGAACTTTTTCCTTTATATCTTTTCAAGTTTTCTGCACGAAACATCTTTTTCCTTCTTCGAAAGAAAGTCCTGCATTCTCCTCTGTAGAAATTCGTTCTGCAAGGGGAAGATGCCAAAGATACTACGCGATAACCTTCTTCGGACATTTCTCTGCACATTTTCCGCAGCCCTGGCATTTGAGTGGATCGATCGTCGCAAGGTTGTTTTCTAATGTAACAGCACCAAATTCACACTGTCTTACGCAGAGACCGCAGCCGATACATCCGGCTTTGCAGACACTCATAACATCTTTACCTTTATCTTTGGAATTACAATTTACCTGATATTTGGTGTCATATGGCTGGAGTGAGATTACGCCATTTGGACAAGTTTCTACACATTTGCCACAAGCGACACATTTTTCCGGGTCAACCGATGCGATGCCGTCTTTGATCGACAAGGCACCAAACTGGCAGGCAGCCACACAGGAACCAAGTCCGAGACATCCGTAAGAACAAGCTTTGTCTCCACGTCCGGGAACCATTACCGCCTGACGGCAGTCCTGCGCTCCTACATAATTGTATTTGACACTTGCCTGCTCGCAGGTTCCGGCACAACGCACTTTGGCAACCATTTTTACGGCTTCTCCGGCTTCTACACCGAGGATTGCGCCGATTTTCTCTGCGACAGCCGCTCCACCGACCGGACAGCCATTTACTTCTGCTTTTCCGGCTACGATAGCTTCTGCCAGTGCGTCACATCCGGCATAACCACAACCACCGCAGTTATTGCCCGGCAGACACTCTCTGACCTGTTCTACACGTTCATCCACTTCAACTGCAAAAAACTTACCTGCTACACCAAGCAAAAGACCGATAGCGATTCCAAGAACTCCAAGGAGCACCATCGAAATAAGTATCGTATTCATATGAATTCGCCCCTTTCTTTAGAATCCCACGCCGCCGAAGCCACAAAACGCAATCGCCATAAGACCGGCTGTGATCAGCACGATCGGTGTACCTTTGAAAGCTTCCGGAATGTTACTGTTTTCCAATTTTTCACGAATTCCTGCCATCAGAACAATTGCAAGCAAGAATCCAAGAGAAGCGCCGATACCATTTACAACGCTCTCAAGCACGCCGTATTCATTCTGCACACTCAGGAGTGCCACACCAAGTACAGCACAGTTCGTCGTGATCAATGGCAGATAAACCCCGAGTGATTTGTAAAGAGCCGGCATCATTTTCTTGAGAACCATCTCTACAAACTGCACAAGGGCAGCGATCACAAGGATAAATACAATCGTGTTCAAATATTCCAGCTGAGCCGGAACAAGCAAATAATTATATAAAATACTGGTACAAAGAGAGGCAATCGTGATAACGAATACAACCGCACCTCCCATACCTGCTGCTGTTTCCACTTTTTTACTTACACCAAGGAATGGACAGATACCCATAAACTGGCTCAGTACGAAGTTGTTTACAAGAGCAGCCGTAAAGAGAATTGTAAAGATTGTCATTTGTCATCCTCCCCCTTTCTCTCTTCCGGTGTGTTGCCACAGGTTTCAATATGACTTGCACATGCTGCACAATTTCCGGTACATCCTGCTTCTTCTGCTTCCGGTGTATTGGTTGCGCAAGGCATTTTCAATTTGTTCTGGATCGCAGTCAGTCCGGCAAGTACGAAAAACGCACCCGGTGCCATGACAAACATAGCGATATGGAACTGATCCGGAATCAAATGGAATCCAAAGATCGATCCGCTTCCGAGAATTTCACGGAAAATACCGATTAAGGTAAGACCGACCGTAAATCCAAGTCCCATACCGATACCATCCAGTGCCGATAGGATAACCGGATTCTTGGAAGCATACGCTTCGGCACGACCAAGAATAATACAGTTTACAACGATCAACGGGATATATACACCCAGCGCGCTGTCAAGTGCCGGCAGATATGCCTTTAAAAGCAGCTGCACAATCGTTACGAAAGACGCAACAACGACGATAAATCCCGGAATACGTACACGATCCGGTATAATATTGCGCAGTGCCGAAATCATCATATTGGACAATGTTAATACTACCGCTGTAGAAAGTCCCATGCCGATCGCATTGATGGCGCTTGACGTAACAGCCAGCGTCGGACACATACCGAGCATCATGACAAATGTCGGATTTTCTTTGATAATACCGTTATGAAGACGTTCTGTATATTTATTCATCATTCAGCCCCCCTTAACTCTTTATCATAGTAAAGGATACCTTTAACTGCATTGGCAATCGCACGGGAAGTAACGGTCGCTCCGGACATTGCCTCAATCTGTCCCTTCTCGTCTTTTGGCGTCGTTCCGGCTTTGTAGAACATCGGAATTTCGTCACTGGAAGGATATTGAAGCTCTTTGTCCAATGCAAATTTATTTTTAAAACTATCGCTTTCACAGTTTGCACCAAGTCCGGCAGTCTCTGACTGGCTCGTAATCTCGATACCGGTCACCGTACCGTTGTACACACCAAGTACAAAGGAAATGCTTCCGCCGTAACCTTTTTTCGCATCTGCAATGTACACATATCCGGCATCCGAACCATTTACCTGAAGTTTCTTCACCGTTGTCACATTGACATATTTGGAATACGATTCGGATTGTTCCTCTTCTACTTCTTTTGAGGAATTCAAAATGTGTTTGGTAAGGAAATCATTTGCCTGTGCTACGGCATCATCGCCGGCATCGGCAACGGTCGCACCGTCTACGGAAGCAATGACTTTCTCGCAGGCCTTACTGTCTGTATCTGCCTGTCTCTGGGCAATGGTTCCTTTGGTCATGGTATAAACGCCAGCCAGGATACCTCCCAGAACCAACGTGATGACGCAAAGAATAATCGCATCGATCACAAAAGAGCGTTCTTTTTTCTCACTACTCATTGACTTTGCCCTCCTTTCCAAATGCCTTTGGAATGGTAACTCGTTCAATCAATGGCACGAACAGGTTTCCAATGATGATCGCAAAGGAAACTCCCTCTGCGGATTCTCCGAAGAAACGGAACAATCCGGTCAGAAGACCAAGAAGAATCGCATACAATACTTTTCCCTTGGATGTAATCGGGCTTGTTACATAATCCGTCGCCATGAAAAAGGCACCAAGCATCAAACCGCCGCCGCACCATTCCATAAATACAGGAACGTATGCGCCTGTTGCGCAGCTGTAGATTAAAGTAAATACAGTAAATGTCGCTATGTAAATTACTGGAATTTTCCAGTCAATGATCTTTTTCGCGATCAGGTAAATTCCACCGATCAAAAGAGCAAGTGCGGATGTCTCACCGATCGTTCCCCAAGTTGTACCGAGGAACATGTCTTTCAGCGTCGTTGCGAGGTCTGCCTGACAGGTAGCCTCTTTTACCTGCATCAATGGTGTCGCACTGGAAACCGCATCCAGTGTTGCCTGATAACCGCCCCAGATCTTATTTCCTTTCGGAATCGCAAAACTGTTTGTCATAGCGCTGCTGAATGACAGCATCAAAAAGCATCTTGCGCCGAGCGCCGGGTTCATGAAGTTCTGACCCAGTCCACCAAACAACTGTTTTACAATGATAATCGCAAATACACCGCCGATCACGCACATCCAAAGCGGCAATGTTGCAGGCAGGTTGAGTGCCAGCAAAAGTCCTGTCAGAAGTGCACTAAAATCGTAGGTTGTAACTTTTTGTTTCATTAATCTCTGCCATACATACTCTGCCAGCACGGTGCTGACGCATGTCGTCAGAATGACAAGCAGCGCACGTACGCCAAAGTTTCCAATTCCTACCAATGTCGCAGGAATCAGTGCAATACATACATCTCTCATGATGGATTTGGTAGATGACTTGTCTCGTACATGAGGAGATGATGATACATTTAATAATTTCTCCATCTCAAATAACCTCCATTTATCTGCGCAAATTATTTTTTGCGGCTCTGATCCATCACGGCACGGCGTGCCTGCTTAAAGGATTGTGTCAAACGTCTCTTCGCCGGGCAAACATAGGTACAAGTACCACATTCGTAGCATTCCATACCATTTAATTTCTGGAACAGATCCAGATCCTGGCGGTCTGCTGCCTCTGCCATCTTCTGTGGAACGAGGTGGCTTGGACAAACGCTTGCACAGCGTCCACAACGAATACAATTTGTCGGTTCATTGGCTGCGACTTCGTCCTTCGTCATCGCAAGGATGGAAGAACTGGTCTTGGTGATCGGTACATTGAGATCAAACATCGCCATACCCATCATCGGACCACCGGAAATAATCTTCTCTGCGCCCTCTTCCACAAGTCCGCCTGCTTCTTCCAGAAGTTCCGCATGACTCATACCAAAACGAACTTTATAATTCTGCGGCTGTGCCATCGCATCTCCGGTCAATGTCATAACACGGGTCATCGATGGTGTACATTTGCACACTGCATCATATACTGCCAATACTGTCTGCACATTGTCCACAACGCATCCCGCATCTGCCGGCAGCATTTTCGAATAGATCTTGCGGCCTGTCGTCACATAGATCACCTGACGCTCTGCTCCCTGCGGATATTTTGTTTTCAATGGTTTCACCGTAATTTTCGGCTCTTCCTGTGTCAGATACTGCAATTTGGCGATTGCTTCCGGCTTATTATCCTCGATCGCGATAATACCTTCTGCATTGTCAAACAACTGAAGCAACACTTTCAAGCCCATAACGAGGTCTTCCGGACGCTCAAGCATTAAGCGGTAATCCGAAGTCAGATACGGTTCACATTCTGCTCCATTGATAATTACATACTCAATTTCCTCTTCATTCTTTGGTGTTACTTTCACATTTGTCGGGAAACCGGCTCCGCCCATTCCGACAATACCGGCATCCTTGATGATCTGACGGATTTCCTCTTTGGACAGTGTCGTATAATCCCTGTCTTCTCCTAATCCTTCTACCGGAGTATCTTCTCCATCGTTTTCAATCACAACACAAGTTGCCTTGGCACCGGACCCCGTCAGACGCGGTTCGATCTTTTTCACAGTTCCCGAAACAGAACTAACGATGTTGGCAGAGATAAATCCACTCGCTTCGCCAATGATCTGTCCCATCTTGACTGTATCACCTACTGCTACCGTAGGAGTTGCCGGAGCACCGATATGCTGGGACATCGGAAAAACCATCTCGGTTTTCGGTTCCATCACACGAATCGGCTCATCCATGCTGAGTTCTTTTCCCTCGTACGGATGTGCTCCTCCTCTAAAGGTTGAATTTCCCAAGGTAATTCCCTCCTTTGGCGTGCTTTCTTATTTAGAAGCACTGCGTTTTATTGAGATTTTTTATCTAGTAACTTACATCATACCACTTTTTTTTACAAAAAACAAGATTTTGAGATGTGAAAAAAGGGCGAACATTTTATAAAAAATGACCGCCCTAAACCAAACATCCATTTGGTTCAAATGTCTGCAATTTGATTATTGCAATATTCTTCAACTAACTGTAGAAATTCATCCGCAACATCAATTTGCCGCTCTGTCTCTTCCCTGCTCGCGATATAAAAGTCATCATAATCACTTGCATGCCTTATTTCTTCAGCTTCGCTTATCTTTCTGCCAATTTCACGTGGAAAAATCTCCGTCTCAACATAACTCTTGTTAAAATTAGCTATTGCATCTTTATGTCGTTTAAAAGCATCCCCATTTACCGCGTGAACCGCATTTATTGCATGAAATATTGCATAATATGCTCTATTATTAGCCCCTTTATATTCGCCTGCCCGCAACAAAATTCTTGCCGAGCTCAAATCATCCTTTGCCGTTTGAACCCGATACAAGACCAAATCCTTCACCGTCCCTATATTCTCATGATTCTCCATACAACACTACTCCTTCCCGTCTTACATTAGCATAAAAGGGATAATTCACAACCCACTTATTAAAATGTTCTTCATTCTTTGCAATTGTTTTAATGTCCAGATCATTGTCCATATTAAAATCATAAGTCATATAGGAAAGCTGCTTGCTGTACTGCTTTAACGCAATATCCGGTATATCCAGCAGTATCATAATATCGACATCGGAATCTTCCCGCGCATCTCCTCTGGCATAAGACCCATATAAGATCACTCTTTTTAAATGTGTTCCATATATTTTCTGAACTTCAATAATATACTGATCCATTAAATGTTTCATTGCCTGCGTCATATCCCTTCCTCCTTCTAAAATATATATCCTTAAAGTTATGATATCAATTTTGCTTTTGGAATGCAACTCACAATTTTAAAAAGGGCGAACATTTTATAAAAAATGACCGCCCTAAACTCTTACACTGTCTCATGTAAATGATGATACTTTTCTTTTGTCGCCATTCCACCCCGGATATGCCGTTCTGACTTGTTGATGTCTAAAATCTTCCGGGCTTTTGCCGCCAGCCGCGGATTGATTTCTTCCATCCGCTCGGTCACATCCTTATGTACCGTACTCTTAGAAACCCCGAATTTCTTTGCTGTCTGCCGCACCGTCGCCCCATTTTCCACGATATAATTGGCAATCTCGACAGCCCGCTCTTCGATATATGTTTTCAAAAAACTACCCCCTGTATACTCGTTGTTTCATTGTATGCAGGGGGTGCAGGGTTTATGTATGAGAAATCTCAGTCTTTCTCACATCGTTCACAGATCATCTGATAAATCTCCGCATGATCTTTTTCTAAGGCAACTTCCAGTTCCGAATACAGTGTATCTTCGGCAAGTGCAAAATACCGCTCGTCTACTGCCGTGCTTTTCCAGGTGCAGAATATCCTCCACTTTACAGATTCCTTTCTCCAATAATTGTAACACAATTTTTCAGAGAATTTCAAAGGGCATTTTGCACAAAAATTCATCTAGCATATACAATGGAACATTTATCATCCATTCTTGTTGTCTATAATTCGACATAGACGAACGTATCGCCGTTTGAGGTCTATATTTTTCACAAAAAGCCTTAAGGCTTTTTGCACGCAGATTTTCTTCCGCTTTGACTTCAATAGGAATACATTGCATATCTTGCTGTATCAAAAAATCAATTTCACCAGTAGAATTTTTTGTAGAAAAATAATATAATTCTCGATCTGCTGCTTTCAACTGCTGTGCCACAAACTGTTCTGTCAACGCTCCTTTAAACTCTTCAAATATCCGACTGCCATCAAGCAAAACTTTTGCCGTTATATCCGCCCTTGCCCCTAGCAATCCAACATCCAGCATAAACATTTTAAAATTATTTAATTCCATATATGCAATCAACGGAATCCCCGGTTTACTAACCCTATAATTTTTTATAATCAATCCCGCATCTTCCAGCCATTGAATGGCCAATTCAAAATCTTTTGCCCGGGCACCCTCTCTAACAGAACCATAAATAAACTTACGATTTTCCTTTGCAAGTTGTGCTGGAATTGAATTCCATACCATTCGGATTCTAGGAATAACATCCTTTGGAGCATGCTTACTGAAATCTTCCTCATAATATTTCAACAAATCCCTTTGTATTTTCCGTACCTCATTAAAATCCTCTGTATCCAAATAAGTTTGAACCACTTCCGGCATCCCACCAATATAATAATACTTCTTCAATAATTCTGTATATTTTACCGAGTACGCATTTATCATTTGATAATCCTGTGACTGTAATAACTCTGCTAAATTTTCCTCTCCGTTTGCACGCAAAAATTCAGAAAAATTCAACGGATATAAATGCATAAAATCCACTTTCCCTACCGGAAAAGATGTTCCTTGATGAAGTGCAACACCAAGTAATGACCCAGCTGCAATAATTGCATATTGCGGAGCATTTTCATAGAAATATTTTAGCGAAGCTAATGCTTTCGGTGCCTCTTGTATTTCATCAAATATAATGAGTGTATTTGCCACCTCAAAATTTTTTCCATATTCAATTTTTATAGCTGATATAATGCGGGAAATATCAAAGTCAATCTCAAATACATTTTTCATAACCTCATTATTGTCAAAATTTATATAAATAGTATCCTTAAAATACCGTTTACCAAACTCTTTCATAATCCAAGTTTTCCCAACCTGTCTGGCCCCCTGAATAATGAGAGGTTTTCTTTTTTTCTTATTTTTCCACCCTTCTAACTTACCAAACAAATTTCTTTCCATACAGAATACCACCTTTCCATCAAATGAACTATACCCTGTTTGTTCTTATTATATCTGCTTTTCGTCAAAATATCAACATTTTTCAGGTGGTAAATTTTGCTTTTACAACATTTTTAAGGTGGTAAATTCGATTTTCAAAGCACTTTTCAGGTGGTAAATTCGATTTTCAAAACACTTTTCAGGTGGTAACGTCTTATTTTTTATACCTTACTTCCCCTTTTTCTTTGACTTTCCTTTATTGTTACTATGCTCACGATTACAATAAAAATCGGTAACACAATTACCGTTTCAAGCAAGCAGACTCCTCTTTCAAGCCAAACAAATTTTTCCATCCATCCGGAAAGAACTTTATTCCATGTGTAAATAACAAATGGCGGATAAAGCACAACCCACAATTGAATTATCCCAATTGCCAACAGATATCCTTCGCACAAAAGCAGTTTCTTTAGAGCCGCCTTGCAGCCATTTGTTTTTATCCTTTTCTTTGTGCAGATCATTTGATAGAAACTAACAAAAATCCCTACCAAAATCCCCACATCTACGATACCGAGAATAATATCACCAAAATCCATAAAAATTCCCCCTTGTTTTTGTTTTCCAGTATACCATACTTTTTGGGGAAAAGCACCATTTTTTGACAGACAACAACAGTTTAAGGATAGACGACAAAAATATTTCTATTAATTATGCTGCTTGAGAATATTCCCAAGCAGCACAAATGAAATAGTTCTTTTTGTTATATCGGTCTCCTTAAACAACCGAATTCATTACAATATTGTCACTTTTTTCTTTGATGCCTTTACCTTCTTTTGAATAATACCGTTTTTCACAAATACACAAGCCCAATTCTTTTTATTAAATGTTTTTCGAACCCAGCTTGATTTTGCTTTGATGCGAGTTGTTTTTAAGGTATGCAAATCTTCTAATTTTGTAAGATTCCGGACATCTAAACTGGTATTATCAACAAAATAGTAAAGTGTAGCAATGTTATTTTTCTTCGGAAACCGTATCTTACAACTAACTTTTTTCTTTGGTTGATAATAGTAATATCTTGACTTCTTTTCGCACTTTAGTTTTCCTGTATACACCTTGACAGAAGTAAGTTTTGTATTCTTTCTTAAATCCAGTGAAGCCGGAGTTATATTAGCCAATTCAATGTCTTTCAAAGCTTTATGCTTTGACAAATCCAAGGCTTTCATTGTCTGATTTGTTCCCTCCGGCAAAATAATACGAAGCACTTCTAAGTTTGGCATATCTGACACATTTAAACCTTTAGATGGAATCTTAATATTTATCATATGAAAATAACTCAACTGTGCAAGTGGAATTTCCTGCTGAATTTTTTCATAAGAAACTGCTCCATAACGTGAACTTTTTACCCAAACTTTTTTCAAATTTGCGTTATTTTTCAATGAGCCCTTTTGTATACTGTAATCTCTTATCAAAATTTCTTCCAGATTAAACAGATATTCTATTCCTGTAATATCCATAACCTCTGCCGGACGCCCTGTAGAAAAATCCGTTAGTGAAACAGAAAATGTTTTTTTACTTGCGCTTTTAACTCGTCCCTCATCTGGCGTAACAGATATCCCAGGTGCATATCCGTACCAATGTTCTGAAAATTTCATGTCCGTATACCACCAAGTATCTTTATATCCCACACCTCCAATTTCTGCATAATAGACATCCTCACGTTCTGCTTTGCTCAAAATCCCATCTTTGTTGACATCAAGAAAATTTTCTACATTTTTTCTGAAATTCTCATCCGGAAAATGCGCCTCATCTATCAACACATCCTCCATATACTTTGCCTCTGTTTGTGCAGCCTGAGCCGGCATAGCTCCTTTACACCCTGAAATTGTTCCAAACAAAAGTGTAACTACTGCTGCTTTAATAAATAATTTCTTCATAGATAATGACCTCCTTGTATACCATTATTTTACATTAATATATTCGCCCTCTCCGGGAGTAAAGCTAATAACTCCTAACCTACAAGCTCTATCCAAATCGTTATACTCCCAGCATACATGTTTTGAAAAATATGCCAATCTTGTCTCCTCACAAAATATACTTTTTTCATCGTATTTTCTCGCAGCATACATTGCTTCTGGAAATGCAACATCCGTCATTTGTGCAGCAAAATGTCTCAGTATATTATTTGAAACCTCCTTTGCAGCATTATATCTTTCAGAATAAAATTGAGCATTATCTTCATAACCACTTCCCAAATATTTTTTAATTTTATTGAACATCATGCCTTGTTGGATTTTTTGGCTAAACTCATTCCAATATGCCTTGTTTATCATTTGTTCTTTAGTTATTTCTCCTTTTGTAATACAATCCTTTGGGACTTGCGTTTTATGCGCATAAGTATCTCCCACTAAATGCATAAGCATTCCTAATATGCGAAGACCTTTTTGTTGATATTCTGGAATATTCGCTCTAGTTGCAATAGGCGTGCTGCTTGACGTCGATGTTCACTATCCAAATTACATTTTATCTGAATAAAATTACTAAACAGCCATGGATAAAACGAATTTTCTTCATGTCTTACCTGCACTCCGATGTATAACTTTTTCGTGGTATTAATCTGTTTTTCTCCAATCTTTTTAATCTGTTTTCCTATTCCAAAAAAGCACTCTATTTTGCCATTTGACAGACTTAATACAAAGTCCCCTTGTTTTCCATCCAGCCTTTCCTTCATCTGCTCTTTTTTTCCTGAATAATACAATGATACTCCATCATGAATAAAGTTTCCAAAGCGGCAGATATACTCATTGTCACCTAATAAAACATTTTCTTCGTCATCTGTCAAAAACACATTGACAGCAGCCCATGGTTCGGATTCCTGCTGAAAATTTACTTTAATATGTACATATCCTTCGTTGTCTGATAACGGTCGATAAATACATCCATTACAAAAACGGTTATATTTGTCCTCAGTTTCATATTTCCAATGCATCCCTTCTTTTTTCATCCCGATAGACGTCCATGTATCATTATCCGTTTCACAGATCTCAAACTCCGCGATTCGTTTTCCAATTCTTTCCTCTGCCATAATGATGCATTGAGGCAGAGCGTAATAAGAGTAAGTTCGAACTTCCGGTGTGGTACATATAGGAAGTTCGATTCTTTTTATCTTTTGCGTGTCTTTGTTTATCACGAAAACTTCCTCCTCTCGTCCCTTCTAAGTACTCTTTTTCCTATCATCAGCGAACCTGCGACTCCCATATGACCGGTTAAAATAATGGTTACAATTTGATTTTTCTGAAAACAGATCAACGCGATTACAATTGCACTTTGTATTATAAGTATGATTCTGGTAACCCTTTTAAAATAAATTCTTTCACTCTCCGATATGCGCCGTGTCTGTGTATCTATCGGTGCCAGCCAAAAAACAATTCCGCCACATACTCCCTCAATCAGCACGTTATACGGAAAAATCAAATGTTTTTTTGCAAAACCAATCCATAAAACAGCCCCTATCATGTACAATGCTGATAGAGCCGAACATGCCGACCGCGTTTTGGCATGATAGCCTCCCGCATATTGCCTTAAAGGGATAAATGCAATACACAGTATAATGATCTCCCAGTAGGCCTTAAAAATAACTGCTATTGTGATTGTAATAAGAATGATAATCGTTTTTTCGAGCAGCAACGTATATCCATATATGTATAAATCCCTTTTGCTTTTTGAAAACTCGCCCTGTTCTATCTTCTTATCCACTATGCTGTGTATCCACTTATCCATAGTCTCACCACTTAGTGTCTTTTGAAGCAATCTGCTGATTCCGGTGCTTCCGGCTGATGGAAGAACCAGGAACATGTCTGGTTTACATTCTGAGCAACAAGCACAAGGGCCAGACTATTCAGCACGCCAAATGACATAAGTTTTGATACCATTTTCCTGAGTTTCATAAAAAAACACCTCCTATTGAATTTGATAATTTTATCATCGCATAATTTTTTATCAATTTCAACTGAAGGTGCAATATTTGCATTTTAAGTGCAATATTTGTAATTTTTGTGACTATTCAGTCTCTATTTCAGAAGTCGGATTAGGGAGAACTATCATTGTCTCAAATATTTTACCGTCATAATTTCTATAAATGTCCCCCGAATAAGTTTCAACAATCCGGTTTACATTACGCAGTCCGATACCGTGAAAACTTTTTTCTTCTTTTGTCGTCATAAACTGTTCACCGTTTTGAATGATGGCGCCATTATACGTATTTTTAATCCGGAAAACAACAAACTCCCCATCATTCTGCATATACAAATATACCCATATTTTCCCTTTTTTACATTTTTTAGCTGCTTCCAAGGCATTATCCAGCAGATTTCCTAAAAGTGACGTAATGTCAATTTCCTGCACAAATTCAACCTTGAATCCTCCCTCCACAAACATTTCTGTCGGTACCTTTTCCTTTTCTGCCCCTCTCTTAAAATCACCCAAAAGTATATTTAAAAAATGATTGGCACAAATAATCTTCTCCTCTTCTTTATGAATTCCTATCTGCAGACTGTCAAGAACTTCTTGAATCTTATCGTCCTGTCCTTCTTGAAGATAAATGCCAATCTGTTTTAGATAATATTTGATATCATGTATTTTTTCTTTATATCCTTTTTCGATACTGTCCTGCTTATCATGCCAGTTTTTCCGCTCATCGTATTTTGTCTGACTGATTTCCAAAAGCATTTTCTGTTCCTGAAGCTGACTGTATTTTGTAAAGATGTAAAACAAAATAATATTTCCGCAAAGCAGAATTAGATATAAAATAATCAACACCACATCTCTTGAGGTAAGTTCATCCCCGCCCACACGAATGTAGGGAATCAGTGCCATAAGCCCGATCGTTGCAAGCGGAATAATAATAAATGCACTAAATATTTTCAATGATATTTTTCTTACCTGTATCTTCGATATCTGCTTAATGATCGTTAAAATGACAAACTCAATCAATTTTATCGCAATAATACTGCTTAGCATCACAAAATGATTTTTATATATTTCATTTGTTGGCAAATTAACCGAAACATTTAGCAAAAAATAGAAAATCATCTCTGCACTCATAAAAACTACAATTATGATAATTCCATGAAATATACGTAACACAGCACTTCCCTGTACTAATACCATACCAACAAAAAAACATAAGAAACAGGTAACAACAAAATTTAATTTACTGTTGTTTTGCAGATTTGCAATTGTATTGAGTACAATGACAATTCCTGCCAACCCGAGTTCCCAAACGCGGCTTCTGAAAATTTCTGTTTTTGCATGAAAAGCTTTATAAAAATCGAAAACAAGATAAACTTCTACCATGGTCGAAACAAGCATGCAAATATTGTAAAGTATACTTTCGTTCATCCATTGTTCCTTTCCGGATATTTATTTCCAAAATACTGCATCATTTTCTTTTTAAATTCCTGTTTTTTTGATCTTGAAATAGAGATCATTTCTGTTCCTATTTTAATAAAGTCTCCTTCCCGCTGCCCCAATATATAATGCAGATTCACAATATAACTGCTATGTGGCATGGCAAAATCGGATTTATCCAGCATATTCATCAATTCTTTGAAAGAGTATGGTGCAATAATATTTCCATCGGAATATATTTTTTCAAGGGATTCTTTTACATGCAATATGCTTTTTCCATTTTTATGATGCGTTATGAATGTGATGTCTGCTGTTTGAACCGTAATTTTCTCCCGCTTATAATACGCTTCTATGCTATAGACCTTTTTGCGTCTCGCAATTTCCTTGAAGATATCGTAAAGATCTTTCATTACCTCTTCTTTTTCTGCCTGCTTCAATATGTAACGATAGGGCGAAATCTTAATCGTCTCGGGTGTCGGCATGCAAATTCCGGAGCAGTGTACCAAAACTCCCTGATACCCTCGTTTCCTAAGTTCAACCGATATTTCATTTCCGTCCATTCCTTTCAACTGAATGTCTAGAAATACAACATCCGCATTATCAATATCACTGTTTAATAATTGTTCTCCCGATGTACATTTCACAATCTCTAATAGGTCTTCCTGCTGACTGCATTTCTTAAGCAATTTTTCTAATTCATCCATGTAATTTGTGTCATCATCACAGAGAGCAATCTTATAATTCATCTGAAGTCACTCCTCTCCTTATCCTTTTTCCATATTTCTAGTATAACATGTTTGGGGTTGGAAAACAATGGGAAAGGCTGTTTTGAATTAATATATCCACTATTTTCGTATTCATTGGATTGTCCGAGGATTCGAAAGTATATATGATATTATCACCATGGTAATAACCATTTTGAGTATAAAGATCAATTTTTCTAAATGCTTTTCGACTATATTCTTCATCCCCCATCATACCAAAATGCTCCCAAATAATTTCCTTTCTCCGGCTTATATCAAGACAGTGAAAATCCGGATAAACCGTTCCATACCCCTTAAGGTAAATAGGTCTTTCATACTGATATGGTATATTCTTTAAAAACAATTTATCTGCTATAATTTTCTCGGATTTTGAACGTACTCTTTCTCCTCTTTCCGTATAAATTTCCTGTGTTCCTTCCTCAAAATCTTTTCCTTCAAATTTTATCTTCTGCCATTGTTTTATGTAATTTGCATCGCTTATTAATAATGGTTTGACAAGACTTTTTCTGGCTGTAGTCAATCCGTCGTATAAATTGTATATTTTTCCCAAATCAAACACTGCAAGAAATTTTTCAATCTGGTAAATTTTGTCATTAACGTTCGTTAACAACTTTCTGTCATAGTCTCTCTGCGCAAGTCTCTCCGCAAGTTCTCTATCTGACTTTCTTATGTAGTTCATCTTATCGTTTATTTTTTGATAAAATTGCTGTGTTGTCCGACACATCTTACATTCCAATGTTCCAGACGGTGCCCCTTGAAGCCCCTCTTCCAATTCTTCTTTCATTTTTTTCAACCAAGTACATGTTTCCTCTAAATATTGAATTGCCACTCTATCTTTCATCTAATATCCCCCTTATATTTTTTCTGGTAACTATTCAGGATCAATGTATGGAAATCAATGAATCGTCGTGCTTGCACGTAA
>OGDN01002854.1_pt1 | contig 20375 bp, 24 predicted proteins | sample 1570271 | NCBI WGS metagenome assembly OGDN01 (sample SAMEA4384481, study PRJEB24528) | human gut metagenome | reverse complement strand
AATACAGTTCTTACCACTCGATATATCATTGCCTGTCGTTCCTCCTTTCTTAAGTCTTACATCTTAAATATGATAGATTTTCTGAAAGATATTTTTCACATATAAGATTCTTACATTTCAAAGGAAGCTCGCATTCATCCCCGCTCAACTTTCATTATGGACGGGGTATTCTACTTAGATCAATAAAATATTTATAAATACTTTATGATTCGTTTATTGCTCTTATTTCTAATCATATGATATAATCATAGTAGATAAAAAAAAGGAGATTTTACTATGAATGATGGATATACATACAAAGAAGGAATTGTCTATAAAAATCAGTTTCATATCATATGGTGTCCAAAATATCGAAGACCTGTCCTGACTGATGGGGTCGATATCCGTTTAAAACAGGTCCTTTATGAGATCGCTGAAGAAAAAGGGATCACGATCAAAGCGCTGGAGATCATGCCGGATCATGTACATATCTTTATCGATTTGGACCCCCGTCTTGGAGTTCATACTGTGATCAAAACGATGAAAGGACGATCTGCCAGGATCTTACGTTCGGAATTCCCATGGTTAAAAACAAGACTTCCGAGTATGTGGACACGAAGTTATTTCCTTTGTACCGTTGGACATGTCAATGAAGATACGATCCAGAAATATATCAATGAGCAAAAACGACATCAATGAGGAGGTGTAGTATCATGTCAAGTTTCACTCTTGAGCTGGAGATCAGCTTCAGCAAAAAACTTTTAACAGCTTATAAATCTGATCCGAAGCTGGAACCAGGAAGTATCCGGACTCTTGAGAAAAAGCTTGATACTGCCATTGCTATCCGTAATACTGCAAAAGGCGAGGCTTTAAAACGGCTTCATAAATTACAGCATGACCGTACTTATCAGCAGCTTCAAAAGGAATATGCTACAAGAAAAAAGAAAGATCCGGAAGCAGATGTCTCTGATCTCTCACCAAAATACTGGGAATGCATGAGTTTTTATGGATATACAGAATACGATCTGCAGAGTTATGTAGTTCAGGCAAAACATCAGTATCACAATATCCTCGGTGCTGATGAATGTCAGAAACTGGCAACTCAAGCATTCTGTGCAGTGGATAAGATCCGTACCAAAGAATCCAAAAAAGTACGTTTTCTACCAAGAACTTACGACAGCTCTGTAGAAGGAAAATCAAAGAAATCGACATTGAAATATATTGGGGATTGCTGTATCCAGTTTGGGAAAGGAAACATCTATCCTCTGATCCTTAAGAAAAAAGATCTATATGCACAGGAAGCTCTGACTCACAGAGTAAAATACGTTCGTATTGTCCGCAGAACGATCCGAGGAAAACGCAGATATTTTGCTCAACTTGTCATGGACGGTATCCCTCCAAAAACAAAACATCTGGATTACGGAAAGAAAGGTCAGCGTGTTGGATTGGATGAAGGGACAAGTACGATCGCTATCGTATCAAAAGAAGAAGTCTCTTTGTTAGAGCTTGCTCCAAAGACAAGAACGGATGAAAAAGATCTCCGCAGGCTCAATCGAGCGATCGACCGTTCCAAAAGGGCAATGAATCCAGATAATTATAATAAAGATGGGACAGTGAAAAGAGGACGACTGAAATGGAAGAAATCGAAACATTATATCGCTATGGAATCCAGAAGGAAAGAATTGTATCGAAAATCCGCATGGAACCGGCATTGTTCTCATAACCAGTTAGCAAACCATATCGTATCGTTAGGTACAGAGATCCGTGTGGAAGAAATGCGTATCGCGGCATTAGCAAAACGATCCTCCAAAATATCAAAAAATAAAAAGAACGGACGGATCCGTTCCAAAAAGCGTTATGGAAAAACGATCTTAAACCGGGCACCAGCCTCTTTGATCGAAGCGATCGACCGAAAGCTTCATTACATCGGTGCTTCTGTTCAAAAGGTCGATACAGCTCAGGTACGGGCAAGTCAGTATGATCATATGCTAGACACATACAAAAAGAAACAACTTTCTGATCGCTGGCATGTCTTTTGGGATGGAAGCAAAGTACAGCGAGATATGTATAGTGCTTTTCTGATCTATTGTACAGCTGATACATTGGACCAGATCGATCGGGATTTATGTATCCATAATTTTTTAAGATTCAAACAATTACATGATCAGGAGATCCTGCGTTTACAAACTGAAGATAACAAAACACTGCGTTGGTATATCGCGTAAAACTGTATCCGTCAGATTGACTGCACTGACGTTAAATGGGAACCGAAAGCATACGGCAGGCCATTGAATAACAAACAAACATTATTTAATGACCGGGCCGGAGAAGTGCACGCTTTACAGTGTAGGCCCCTGAAAGTTCTTGATAAACATGTCAGTTCCTAAGATTCGTTCTTAGGCGAAACATGTCTGAATGGATATTATTTCCATAAGATTTTGAGAACCCCACGACTTTAGTCGTTGGGAGTAGTCAGCTCATCTTTATCCGAAATTTTAAACTCGGCTTCCATTCTGCTTTGATCTCATTTTGTTCGATCTTTTTTATTTCATCTTCTATCCAAAGTTTTGCAGCTTTTTTCATTTCGTCATTCATAATTTGTCTCCTTTTTTTTGTATATATTTTCCGTTACGTTATATAAAGCATTCAAATTACAAAAAGGGGAAGAAAAAAAATAAAATTTTTTTCGAAAATACGTTCTGATTGTTGACTTATAAAACCAAGATATAGTAATATAGTCATGTAGAGGTTTTATACTTCTTATAATATTACCATGTATCTTAATTTTTTGAAGCAGCTATGATCTCCCCATTTTGTAGCTGCTTTCAATTTTATAGGTACAATTTTCAGAAAGGCATGGAGAAAATTTATGATGATCAAAATTAAAATTAAAGTTGAAGGAGAAAAATTAGTTTTTGAAAACTTTCCATTTAAAACAAAAGAAGTCGGAATTTCATTCTTATATTCTGGAATTTCTATTTGGGATAATCCTGATAAAGGACAAATGAAAATAATGGTAAAAGATGGAATTTGTATAAATCAAAAAGTAGCTGATATGATACTCGGATATACAAAAGGAATTCCAGAAGCATCATTTACTCAAACCCCAGCAGGTACTTATGTTTGTAACACTAATTCTATCACCGAGAATGACCCACTTAATTAAAATTTTACAATTACACACAAAAAAAGAAGAGATCCGCATCATTTTTGCGAGTCTCTTTTTCTTTAAAATGATCGATATGATCCAATAACTTTTCCTATGATTGATACTTCTGAAACAATGATTGGATCCATAGTATCATTTTCTGGTTGTAAACGATAATATCCATTCTCTTTATAAAATCGTTTTACTGTTGCAGAATCTCCTAACAAAGCAACAACAATATCCCCATTTTCAGCAGTTGTTGTCTGTTCAACCAATACCATATCTCCATCAAAAATACCAGCCTTGATCATACTTTCTCCATGCACTCGAAGCATAAAATGAGGAACATCATGACATCGAATTGCTGGGACTGGAAAATAATCTTCAACATTTTGCACTGCAAGAATCGGCTCTCCTGCTGTGACTGTTCCAATAATTGGAACAAAATCAACTTTATGCTCTAAATCTTTAATAACTTTTGCTTCATTTTCAATGTCATCAATTATTTCAATTGTTCTCGGTTTTGTTGGATCTTTCTTGATATATCCTTTTCTTTCCAAATTTTCAATATGAGCATGAACAGAAGATGGAGAGCTTAAACCAATTGCTTTCCCTATTTCTCTTACAGAAGGCGGATATCCTTGTTCTGCTACTTTTTCCCGGATAAAATCATATGCTCGTTGTTGCTGTTCTGTTAATTTTTCTCTTTGTTCTGGCATCTTCGATACCTCCGTAATTCTAATATTTTCTCCAAACTTCAAAAGACTTTCTACCCAACTTTGATCATGTCATCAATCTCCACATCTGCCTGTGTTATGGTATCTCCTGTCTCTTCATTATGAAACAGGAAAAATGCATGTCCACCATCTTCAGATACATTCAAGATCTGATATTTTGTAGGAAATGAAGCATCAAAAAGTGTCACCTGTACCTGATCTCCTTCTTTAAAAATACCACACTCTGTATTATATTCTTTCTTTTCTCGATCTATATCATATACTCTCATTGTTGTCCTCCTGATTTGTTATTGATATTTCATGCAAATTTTTTATCATAATTCGTTTATTATCCATAAAGATGATTTCTTTTTTCTTTTGATCGATCCATTTGATCTTTCCCTTGTATGTTTCATATCTTCCTCCAGCTTTATGAAGATCTGGAATGAAATATGTTACTTCGATCTTAGGATGATTTGATATATTTGCAAAAATCCATTGCAGATTCTGATCAATCTGCTCTTTTTGTGCTTCAGTCAGAATTCTTTTCGGTTCTACAATCCTCCGCACTTCCTCATATCCTTCCTTTTGTCCTCTCAATGCTGCAAATGGAGCAAACTGTGCTGCTCTACTTTGCATGGACATTTGCGGATGTCTTTTTGATACATGATGAGGTAGATCTATGATATCATCATATTCGTCCATAAGCTTCTCCTTCTCGAACGTATATTCTATTTTGATTATAGCATCTTCCCTCTTTAATTGCAAACGAAAAACTCTGGCAGATTTTTCCACCAGAGCCTATTCTTTATGATTCAATATCTGAAATATCGATATCTTCAATTTCTACGCATCTTCATCTGCATCGTCTTTATGTATAAACATTGGAGCCATCCATTTTAATTCCAATGTGCGATTTCCTTCGTTATCTGATCCGATCCAGTAATGATGCCAATGTGCTTTGCGAAGATGTGGTCGTTTTGGAGTCCCATTTATTTTGGAACTTTTTACATTATTTGTTATGTTTATTTCATTTTTCTTTTTCACTTCTTCTTCAAAATCAAGTGTTTTGTAAAATTTACGGATGAAATCGCCACTTTTTTCTCCAAAATTCCACCTCTGTACTTCACGATATTTGTCTTTAATAAACTGAAATGATTTTGGTTGTCTTGTAATCTTTTTCTGCACAGGATCTTCAACCATTTCTTTATTTTTTGAGCAAACGTATAATACGAGCTGCAAAAGTTTACAACAAAGATCTCTCGCATAGTCTTTTGCATCATCTATTTCATATTTGTTTGTATGCAACATACGTTGATTTTCATTTGCTTTTTCAAACGATGCATTAATCCCGTCAGCGATCGTGCCGCCTTCGATCAAATGAAATGGAATTGGAAAAATATCTCCATCCTTAAGTACAATTAAAAACCTTAATTCTAATTCTCCTGTATTTGTATCAGATTCAAAATGAATAAAAAATCCATCCATGTCTTCCATTGTTGTAGTTTCGATATAAACACAGAAAAACGGGATCTTGTTAAGAATATCGATTGGAATCTTCAAATTCTGGTCAGCCTGGCTTATTAACACCTTTTCCATGGCTGGATCAAATGAGTAAACCTGTTTATGTAATCTCCATGCAGCAGTCGCCACTATTAGATCTGCTTCTAATGACGAGTTCCAAATGGCTTTCTTAGACATATCTCCATCTGTAGCAATCGCTAGTCCAGCTGCAATTGGAATATAACAACGTCTGTCCCATTGTGGTAATTCACTGTCATTCCGAAAATCTTCTACAATATTCCAACAATCATGATATTTATTTGCAACCTGATTAACTAGTTCTAGAGGATAACATTTTTTCATAAGATTTTTCTCCTAATGTACACATTTCCTACATGCTGTATATCCACGTTTTACAGCTTCAGATTTCGTAATCTTACTTGGATTTCTCATATTGCTGCATGAACTCTTATAATGATATTTCTTTCCTGTTCGTGGGACCCATACATATTTAGTAGACTTATTAACCTTTGGAGCCTGTGTTGTTTTATATTTCTTTTGAGTTGATTTTGTAGATTTTGTTACTTTTTGTCCATTCAAATGACTGGATCCATCTTTGTAATTGATCGTAACTCCCTTTTGTACATTAAATACAAAAACATTAAACTTAATTCCTTTTCCTTTATCTTCAATGGACTGAGCTTCCATATGTACTCCACGAGCCAATTTCTCTTTTCCTTTAAAAACAGGAGTAACACGGTATAATACATGATTTCCTGTTTCTTTCACATAATCGGCAACCATGTTTTCAAATGGCAACATTCCATCTACATTTAAAGATCTTGTTCCTGTGATCAGATTTTTTCTATTTGCGTTTTCGCCTGTTAACTGGTACCCTATTAGATGACAACGATTGTACAAATATCTTCCATTAACACAATTATATTTGACTGTATGCCATCCTGTTGGCTTGATCATTCCAATTGCACCTCTTTCCGTTGTTGGCATCAGATTTCTGCCAACATTGGCAATGGCTGTTGTACACCTTCCATACCTATCAAGATTCCCATATTTTTCATAGGATTTTTTATTCTTAAGTTGTGTTTTTGAAAACTTAGGTCTGTTTTTGTTCTGTACTGCATAAATCTTTCCAGTATATTTTGGAATGGTAGATGCTTTGACTGTTACTGTTGTCTTAGAGTTGCTGATGATCGGGCTGATATTCACACTGGTGATCATTGTAACGGATAACGCAAATGCAAGCATTATCTTTTGGATTCGTTTTTTCATATTTACACTTCCTTTCTTATGTACCATTATATATTATTTTTATATTTCAAAAAAGTATTTCTTGCATTTTCGAAAAATAGTGATATACTTAATTCATGGATTAGCATCCTGGAAGACATCCTTATTACATAATATACAAGTCTTCCTATATACTCCCCTTAAGGTCTGTGTTTTATCACGGATCTTTTTATTTTTCTGATTTTTTGTTTTACTTGATGCCTTAAGATCTCTTTCATTTTTCTATAAAAACTAAGCAGAGTACCACGTCCATAGGAGCAACTGCACCGCATGGGCGTGGGTGAATGCGCCTTGACGAACCCCAGATTATTCTTTATTTTTTTGTTCTTTTATATAATATTGAATAACCTTCAAAAAGAATCCGAAATCTTATATGTGAAAAATATTTCCCATAAAATCTCACATATTTATAATATAGAAACAAAAAGGAAATTTATAAATATGATGTTTTCCAGACATCAGAAAGGATACAACCATATGGCATTTACCGTGACACAACGGGTGATCTCATCCGAAGATACGATCTACAGTTATTGCGACAACCTCTGCAGAAAAGCAAAGTTGTTATACAATGCTGCTCTTTTTCGTGTCCGTAATGTTTTTACCGGATATGAGAAGGAGCATCGGACAGAAAACGAGATCGGAGTCTTTGAAGAGATTGCTATGTTACAGAAAGCTTATCCAACGATCCATGTCCGGAAAGTGATCTCTTATTATCATCTGGAAAAGCTGATGCGTGTGACAGATAACCCGGATTTCTTTGCCGGTCTTCCAAAACAGACGGCTCAGCAGATGACAAAACAGGCTGTCACGGATTTTAAGAACTGGCTGGCTTCTTTCAGAGAATATAAGGAACATCCGGAAAAGTATCTGGGGAAACCAAGAATGCCACATTACAAAAAGCAGGATCTTGCGACCGTGATCATCACGAATCAGGATGCTGTTTTGTATCCAGAACAAAATGGAGTATCCTTGAAACTCCCGATCACAAAGGAACGTCTGCATTTCTCAAATATCTCAGAGGATGCTTTCCTGAAAGATGTCAAGATCAAACCATATCATGGAAGATTCTTGCTCTGTCTGACATTTGAAGAACCAGAACCTGTGATCGAAACTTCCATGCCGAATACCTGTGCCATTGATTTCGGGACTGACAACTTCGCAGCTATCGTATGTGATGATGGATCATCAGCAATCTACAAAGGCGGAGCTGTCTTATCTGATACGCAGTGGTTTCATAAACAGAAGGCAAAGTATGTTTCCATCCTGACAAGGGGACATAAAAACCGATATATCACATCTAAGAGATTATCCGATCTTTCTTATCGTCATGCAAACTTTGTAAAGGATCAATGCCATAAGATCAGTCGAAGCATCATCGATTTCTGCGTAGAACATCAGGCAGGGACTCTGATCCTTGGGGTGAATCCGTTATGGAAACAGAATTCCAGGATCGGAAGGGTCAATAACCAGAAGTTTGTCTCCATGCCGATCGCTTTCCTGCGAACGATGATCACATATAAAGCATTGAATGCGGGGATCAAGATCGTTGAACAGGAAGAAAGCTACACATCCAAAGCAGATATCACGGCAAAGGACTATATTCCTACCTATGGTGTGGATGATGAAAATGCGAAGTTTTCCGGAGTCCGCATCAAACGAGGGTTGTATCGTTGTGCAAATGGAGCGATCCTGAATGCGGATTGTCATGCAGCCGCCAACATCATGAGAAAGGCAGTTCCTGATATCTGGGATAAAACGACAGACTTTTCTTTTCTGGCAAATCCAAAAGTGTATGGATTCCACGAACTGAATCCCAAAAGTATTCCCGTCAAAGGGATAGCGGCATGAGTGAATATGCCCTGATCGGTACGAATAGCCAGAATCTTCTGGTCAGAGATGAGTAATTGTTACGACTGTCAGAAGCCCCTTCCATAGAAACTACAGTACCGCATGGGATGGGTAATTCACAAAAATCACGTTCTAGCAGGTCTTGTTTCATGAGATTACATTCTTTGCAACAACACTGTAGATTTTTTTCATAATTTGTTCCGCCTTTTGACAATGGAACAATATGATCAATTGTCATCTCATCGAATGGGATAAATCTTCCGCAATAAACACAACGTCCTTCTGATTGATTGTATACGCTCATCCGAGTTTCTTGAGGAAATACAATCCGCTTGCTCATGTCTTCACTTTGTATTTCTTTTGTTTGTTGAGCTGGCATTGGAATAGGATCAGAAGTTACTCCTGGATTTGGTTCTGATTTTGACAGCTCTTCAATTATAAATCCACTTGTTTTCTTAGGAGCATGATCTTTCCCCTTTTTGATTTTTGCTTTGGACGGAAAGATTGTTGCTTGACTCTTATCCGTTGTTTTGCTGATGCCACCTGATGGACTCTCAACAATATAGCTAGTTGTTCCTGATGCTGTCTTTTTTAATACATATCCTACAAACATAATTTTTTCTCCTTTCTATAAAATTCTTCTTTATTATAAATATGAAAGATTTTCAGATTCTCAAAATTCATATATAAAAAAAGAAGCCTCGCACGGCTCCTTAAAAACTTTAAATTTTGTAATGTAATTATTTAATCTTATCCAATGTTTGTTGATCATCAATACCAACAAATTCAAAAATAAATAGCAAGTCCATTTTTTGAAAAAAGAGCTCCTTCTACTGGAATCTGATACCATCCATCTTCAATTAGCTTTTTTGAATATTTAAATGCAGCCTTCTTAGCTTTTCTCCGCTAATGATCTTGTTTTGCTTCTTTTACCTCTTTTAATATTAACATCATTAATCTCCTTTTCTCTTAATATCATATCCCATATGAGTGTTTTTCTCAACATCAGCAATATATTTTTCTAATGCTTCATATTTTGAAATGATTTCTTCCAATTCATCAGTAGTTAATAATTGTGTCGCTTTTGTTTCTTCATCACGAAATGTTAGTCGATTATGAGATTCTATCCACACAGGGATTCCGAATGTGATATCTCTGTATTTATCCATATAAGACAAACATTTTTCTGCCAAAGCATTATATTTCCGTTCTTCTTCCTTCCGCTGTTTAAGGATTCCTTTGATTTTATCGTCCATATATTTTTCTCCCTCAATAAGTTTTTATAACAATTTTGATATTTAGCAAAAAAACTGCAATGACATATATTGATTTTATATAACATAATTGATTTTAATCAATATCCAAAATTCAAAGTTATTACTTTACAAAAAAAAACAAAACACAAGTATCATATTCTATTTTACACGAATATCATTGATCCAACAAGCAATGATTCTCTTAGAATACAGATATAATGACACCCAACTTCTTTCCTCGAAAACGTGCAGATACTAAATCTACATGAAAGTGAGGCTCCACCAGCCATTCAAAGAATGACAAGTGGCTTCCAATGATGGTATGGCGATCGACACTTCATTCTCCTCACTTCGTGCGATCCTTTTTGATAGAGTTTTATCCTCCATCAGAATACAAGTCGCTGCATCCCTGAACCGATCCGAGAACGTCTGTCCTCTTTTAAGAAAAAGAAGCCATTTGCCGTCAGAAAGGAGATCGTTCGACCCGGTCACAGACAGTCCCTGTGTTCCAGTCATCCTGCAATGCATCCGGGATAGGACGAAGTTTTCTCTGAGGGACTCCGGCTCACGCCCGGTACAGGATGACTCCATATATTGTTTGTAAACAGGTTTATCAGTTTCTATGTAAAACAGGATCCAGGTATAACAGAAGCTCCTGTGTGGTGACTTTGTTGATGAGTTTCGTTAAGGATCCCCATTGCTGCGAGATCAGGGCACGGACTTTTTCGTTCTTTAGATAAGGCTTTAAATAGAATGGGATCGACTCTTTATATCCTTGTCCTCGTCTTGCGATACAGAGCGCTGCGGCTTCATGAACAGTAAGTCCGTATCTTCTCAGATACCGCATCTTCCCGGCTTTTGAGGTATACGCCGGATGGACAAACTTGACACAGATGTGATATTTCACTCCTTTTATTTTAAATATGAGAGAATATTTGGATGCTGTTTTTCACATATAAGAAACTCGGAACGGTATTAAGAGGTTTCTTTCCAATGCTCATTCAATTCGATTGCTACAATCTTTTTCCCTTGACAGTATACATTACACAATACTTTATCTCCGACCTTTATTTTGTAGAAATCATCTTTAGATACCTCAATTTCTTTTTCTTTGTTATTGTATTTAACAACGATTTTCCAACGTTCTAACATTCTATTATATTTTTTATAATATTTGTCTTCTACATTTAAGGAAATTGTTTGCATGTTGCTATGATCTTTTCTTAGTTTATATATCACATCTGGGGCAGTTGTCAATAGAAAAGGTAGTACCATTATAAATGCAACTACAACTCCCATAACAATTCCTTTTATAGTTGCTTTCATTTTCTATCTCCTGTTATACAACCCTGATAATCTGTTCATATATTCCAATCGCATTTTCTTCTTTGAAGTCTTCATTAATATGCATATGTCCAAAGAACCATTTCTTGTATTCAACGGATTCTTTAATCTTTTGCAAGTAATCTGTGAGATAATCCGGTTCATATAAATGAGCTCCACCATCCAATTTTTTTAATAATGAAGTATATGGACAATGTGTTACGATGTAATCTACTTTTTGATCATGTGACTTAAGATTCTTGATCCCTTCTTCCATTTCTTCTTCTGAAGGAAGTTCTTCTTTCCACCAGGATTTATGATTAATTCGAAACATTTTATCAAAAAGCCCAATCCACTCATAAATTCTTGGATCATCTTTTTCCAAAATTCCATCCTGAATATCATGAGAACTTGCCCCACCAAATGTAAAAAACTTCTTCCCATTGATATCAAATACCTGTCCACGCATCAGATGAATCACAGAATCACAAATCTTATGAATTTTTCCACCATGCCATTCTTCTACTGGATATTGATATAAACGATCGTAGTTTTCGTGATTTCCACAAACAAAAAGAGTGCTAAAAGGCTGTGCGTTCAACCAATTTAAAGCAAATCGTTCATCTTCTGTATCGTGCCATAATCCGAAATCTCCACAGATGATTACGTAATCATTTTTACTTAATGTATCTCCCTCTGGAAACACATCATGATGTAATCTTGATTTCCAATTTCCGTGTGTATCTCCTGTTATATAAATCATTTTCTTACTCCCTTCCATGCACTTCTGCAAATTCAACATCTAAAATCTTATCTTTCTTCAGATAAACGGTACATAATATCTTACTTCCCTTACCGATTTCCTCATACTGTTCCGATGTAATTTGTACTTCTTCTAATTCTTTATAATCTCCGACTTTTACTTTTGCGTAGTAATTTGTAATTTTTCCTCTTGTTTGTATATACTTGTCCTTAACAGTTGTATACGTTTGTGTTTCAGATATTTCAATTTTATCTTTTGCAGCTGGAATCTGAGCGATTAAAGTAATCGCAGCTGTAATGATGAAACCAACTATAATTAAAATAGTTATTGCTTTATTCCAACACATCACACAAAACATAATCAGTAAGATAATTATTGGAACAATTATTTCAAGAATTAATTTTGTGTCCTCTGTCATTTCCTCACTCCTTCCTATGCGTTGTTGCCAATTCAACATCAACGATTTTATCTTTCTTATAATAAATTGTACAAAGCACTTTGCTCCCTTTGCTGATCACCTGATATTGTTCATATGTAATCTGTATTTTCTCTGGCTTCTTCTGATCACCAATTTTCACTTCAATATAGTAATTTGTTACCAATACGCCTCCAGCCATATGTGTATCTGTATATTTATCTTCAACAATTGCATATGTTTGAGTTTCAGAGCTTTGTTTTTTATCAATAACCAATCCTATTTTTTCGCCTGAAACAATTAATAACATAACTATGGTTGAAATCAAAATAAATCTTATATATTTGAATGCGAAATCTTCAAATCCACTCATAAGCTTTTCTCCTTTATTTCTTTGAATCATCATTTTTGATATGTATTTCAATGACTGTATGTTGGTTTCCCTTATGCAACAATCCATTGTTGTATAATAGAGAAGCACTTATACATATCACTAATGTTGCACAGAAAGTCCAAAAAATACTGTTAAAATACCAACCATTTAAGTCATCTTTAAATATTATCGAAATGACAACCAAACCAATGATTATAATAATTGTACCAATTATTACATATGTCGTAGGTGTTATATTATGTAAAAAATTCATCATAAATCAATACCCTCCAATCCTTTGTTGATTGTGAACTACTCGGTCATTGAATGGCCGAGGATTCCCGCTTTTTATCCTAAAATGGACGCATAAGAATATAAGCAGCAATTATAACTATTAGATTTGCACCAACAAAAGCTCCCACAAAAAAAGCAATACCAACAACAATATAAAATATGGTTTCAAACACATCTTTAAACATTAGAATCAACCTCTTTCTTAATCTTCATCAATTTCAATATCATCAATTTTACCATTTCGATACGTAACAATACATTTTACTTTGCTTCCTTTTCCAATAGAATGATATTGTCTTTTAGACACTTCAACATCGTGTAAATCTGTATCATTTTTCATGGAAACTGTAAGGTAGTATTCCGTATCTGCAAATTGGATCAAAACCATTTCTGATGTGTCCAGTTCTGAAAATTTATCCTGAACAGTTACAGTTTCTCTTTTTTCAGTAATTGTATCTGTATGAGGTTTATCAGCTAAGCATAAACATACGATCAATGCGATAATTGCAAGAAGCATGAAAGCGTCATACATTTTTTCTCCTAATTCTTCTTTTTCTATTTTCATCATTAATATCTCCTTTGTAATTTGTTTTCTTTAACATAAATATGAGAGAAATTTTGATTTTGAAAAATCATATATAAAAAAACAAAAAAAGAGAGGCCGATAAGACCTCTTTCATAAAACATTTGAATAAAAAAAATATTAGATTGTTGGAGTTTGTTTCTCTTTTACAAAAAATCTGCAATACATTGAAATACCGTTTCTTTACATGAATCGTGCAAAACATCATGACGAAATCCCAGAATAATATCTTTTTTAATGTTTGCATTGGATTTTTTGTACTTTTCAATTACTTTATTTAATCCATTTGCTACCGGATCTTCTTCTCCTGCAAGAAAAAGAACATCTTTTTTATAACAAATATTTTGTTCCTCTTCCTGAATACTCATCATTCCATTCAAAAACTCAAGGAAAAATCTTGGAGTCATATCTGTGATGATCTTTTGATCTTTCAGATAATCTTCCTGAGCTTTTTCATCTTTTAACAGCCAGTCAATTCCACTTTTGGAATGTTTAAATTTTCGGTTGTAACTATCAAAAGCAAGTTTTTTTACAAGTTCTGATGGTTTGTTATCCTTTTTGCAAAGTGTACCGATCAACCAATGGGCAAATTTTAACTCATTTCTTTTTGGCTGGCCTGTTCCAACATAGATCAATTTGTCTGCAGTCTCAGGATGAATACATTGATGCGATCTCAGGATAAAAGATCCTAATGAGAATCCTAACATCACATATGGAATTTCTGAATATCGATGATGCATTTCACTTCGGAACAGTTCAACATCTTCAATCAGATTATTCCAATGATCGATATACAATCCATGAATTTCCTGATGAGCAGCTCTTCCATGACTTTCTAAATCGAATCCGCATACAAGATATCCTAAATTTGTAAAATATGCGGCAAATTCATCATAGCGATCAACATATTCTGTCATTCCATGAATGAGCTGTAATACTGCAACTGGTTTACCTTCTGGCATCCAAACAGAACCATAGATTGTTCTACTCTCTTGATCATTTTTTAAAATTATTTTTTCTTTTTTCATTTGTTTTTCCTTTCTCTATTCGTCATTATTTACATGACAAATATGAAAGATAAGGGAAATGATAATACTTACAAAAAAAGCCCCGAAGGATCTTTTAATGCTTATAATTTTACGTAAACATACAGTTTTTAAAATTCCCAAAATTTGCTCTCCTCTATTGCTTCTATTTTTTCGGATGCCTCTTTTTTAACTAGGATATCATCAAGATGTTCATTTGTATTTTCCAATTCTTTGCATTCAATCTCTTTTAAATCATCGAGCAATGTAAATTTATAATTATGATTATAATTTAAAATTGAAAGTATTTGAAAATGTAAAGCTTTGATTATAAAATCAAAAGAATCATCTGCTATAGGGATAAGTATAAATAAAGCTATTTTACTATTTCTAATATCATTTAAACTTAAATCATCCGTTCCCATTAAATACTCAATTTGTGAAATATCAAAAATTGATAAGCGAGCTGCTAACGAAGAAATTACATATCCTCTGTCAATTTCTGAATTCATGTCAAAAATTTTCCATTGTTTAATTGAAATATGATTAGAGTTTATTTTTTCTAAATCACTAAATAAAGAATCTAATACACCTGTTTTAGCTGCTCGTAGCATTTTCATAACTGAAGTAAAGTTTTGTTCTTGTTCTGGACGTTCTATTTTTAAATAACAGATTATTGCTGTTAAAAGAGAAATTTCAGAACGCATCCAGGATGGATTGCCTTTATTATTTTTATCACACGTATTTTCAACCAAGCATCGCGCTAACAACATTGCATCCATTTCATTTTTTATATATAAAAAAGGGTTGTAATGATTTCCCTTTTTCATATGTAAAAGATCAATAATTCTAATATCATAGTGCTCTTTTTTCAATAATTTTTCTGTTTTACATAAAACTTCTCCTAATGGATCAGTAATAATTAAGCTGAAATTTATTGATAATATTTCTTTTTTTTGTTGTATAATATCTTGCATATGTACAAATTTTTTATCACTTTCAATCATTCTAGCATGTTTAACTGTTTTTTTATAATTCATTGTTTCCCTTTCGTTGTTAACATTAATTCATTGTTTTGCGTCATATTAAATATGAAAGATTTCATAATAAAAAAAGACCCCGAAGGATCTTTTATTGCCTGGTTTCTTCTTCTACCCACTCAACAAACTGTTTCCCAAGATCAGTTAAACTTAACCAGTATTCATATTGAGGAGTGAAATCATTTGGTGCATGATTGAATAAAGATGGATATTCATTATATCTTTTAAGTGCAGCTTCATATTTTGCTTTTTCTTTTAAATAGGATTCATTTGCGAGCTCATGTTTTTCAATTTGAAAGCACTTGTCGTAAATGCTGCATTTTCCGAAACTATCACATTGCTCACCAATACAATCTTTACAAATCAAATGTTGTTTTAATTGATAATCGCAATTTGAAGTATTTTTTTCAAGAACAACAAAGTCTTTCACGAGTCCATATTTTCGATCAGGTTGTGAACTAGTGCCGATTTTAAGAGAATCCTTTACTTTTCTGCAATCCTCATACAGCCAACTGATGTCTTCTGATTTCTCTTTTGATCCGTCATAAAGAAGCTGGTGGAGTGTTAATATTATGTAATGTCTAGATTCTGAACAATAGGAATATGGTTGATTGGGATAAAGAATTCCAAAATCATATATGTTTTTCATAATACTTGAAAGGGTTCCTCCTCTAACATCTTTAACATCTCTGTTATCCATCCCTTTAAACATGAATTCAATTTTCTTCATTATTTTCATTGTTGTGAAATATCCGCCATGACTCTCATAAAAATCGCTACTATATGGAATTTTTTGTGATTTATATTTGTTGTGATACCAATATCCAAAGATATCCATTTCTTCAGCAGATAAAGTCATATTTTTTGCCGCTTTAATGATCTGTGGGTTCTCTTCAAATAGAAAATCCGGGAAATTATAGTTATTTAGCGGTTCAGTAACATTTTCTTCATTCTCTTCATCTATACATAGCACATTTCTGTGAATCTGCAAAACAATATCTTTTCTCTCTTTTTGTGTTGTATGATAAAAGTCTAAGAGTTTACACAGTTGCTCTTCTTTTATCTGAGAAGGGGTGCGCTCCCAATTTTGAATGGTATTAGTTGCTACATCCATGTATTCTGCTACCTGTTCCTGCGTCTTATCTGCTTTTTTTCTTAATGCCTGTAGTATACTTTTGTTTTCACTCATTTTCATTTCTCCTTTTCCTCAAAATCCCAAATACTGTCAAACATAGCCCTTTCAGCCGCCGTTGAAATTTCTCTTATATCTTTTAGTAGATCGTCTTCATGTTTTTTATTTCTTTGATATTCTTTCCAGTCACTTACATGATCACAATCTGCCATGTTCATCAATTGAAAACAAAGTAACTCTGTAAGAATGTCGTAACTGTCATTGATCGTAGGATTTTTAACGAATAAAACAGTTGTCTGATCTTTCATCTGATCTAATTCCAGATCATCCGTACTCATTAATTTTTCAATCACAGGAAGATCAAAGACAGATAATTTTGCAGCAAGAGAAGTTGTGACACGATTTTGATCATGTGGATGATTTAATTTAAATATTTTCCACTGTTTTGCCGCAATGTGCTCTGGATTTTTCTTTTCTAAATTGTCAAAAATAACATCTAGATTGGATTTTGCACCTGGATCCATTGCATTGATCTGAGCAGCACGTAACATCTTCATAATAAATGCAAAATTCTGGTTTTTCTCTGGGCGCTCCATTTTTATATAACAGAGTAAGGCTGTTAACAGTACAATTTCTGCTCCAGCCATAAATGTTTCTTCATTATTATTTCCCAATTTATTGACTAGATATCTCGCATAAGACATTGCTTCTGCTTCATTTCTAAAATAATGCAGAGGATTGTAATGATTCTCTTCTTTCATCTGTACAAGATCAAGAACTTTTACTTTATATCCTTCTTTTTTAAAACCTGCAGCAGTATGTCTCATGATTCTCCCATTTGGATCATAAATAACAAAACTTTTGCCAATCTGCAGCACCATACTCTTTTTTTTCATCATTCGTTCCATTACATCTTCTGCAGAAAAAGTTTCATTCGTTATTCCTGCATCTACCATTTTTTTTAAAATATTTTCTTGATTCATTTTTATCTAGTCCTTTCTGTGTTTGTTTTTTTCTACGGAAATGATATCGAAATCCAGACGAATTAACCACCAAATATTAACATTTTTTCAAATTTATTTTTGAACTGATTTTTGATGTTACACATAATTATTTTATGTGTAATACCAATTTTTCTTTTTATGTATCCGGTTAGCTAATTCAACAATTACCAAAACACACAAAAATATTTGGTATTACCATTATTTTTTTATGTTTCACTTTAAATATGAAAGATTTAAAAGAAAAAACATCCATATATAAAAAAAGGACCATCTCTGGTCCCTTAAAAATTATTTCATTAACTGTGAAATATCAATCATTGTATTTCCATCCCCTGAAACAGTTGGAAGTTTTCCATCCCATTTTTTCAGATATTGCTGCACAAGAAGTTTATTTGTTAATCTCTTTTCCAAAATCTTATTAGACTCAGCTTCTGCTTTTGCATTGATGATCTTTGTTTCTGCATCTTTCTGAGCTTTCAAACGATTCTGTTCTGCAGTTTCTACTCTTTTCTTTGCAACAGCTTCATCTGCAATGGCTTTTTCAATTTCATTGCCCGCGTTCATATCTTTGATGGTTAGTTGGATGAGTTCGACGCCCTCAGATTTTAGCATCTTGGATAATGCCTTTGTTGAGAGATCATAGATCTCATTCTTTTTTGCACCTAAGACATCAATGACATTATACTGAGTTGCAACCGTCCCGATCGCTTTCTGGGCATAATTGCTGATGATATTCTGCTTTAAAGTATCCAATGTAGTATAACGCTTATAGACTTTGAATGCATCCTTCTGATTCACACGGAATTTCACATTGACTTGTGCTGTTACAAACTGAGCATCCTTTGTTTGGATATTGACCTTTTTGATCGTTCGCTCTTCCACTGTTGTTGGAATACAGTAAATCCGATCCAATGGTGTTTTGAATGCAATCCCTTCATTTAATGTCTTTTCACTGGTTCCACTAAGAATACTCCAACGAATTCCCACATTGTTTGATGGAACTTCTACGATACAAAATGACAATAGAAATCCAATAAAAGGCACAAGAATCCAAACAGCCTTTTTCGAAAGATAAATACTTCTTTCCTCTCGGTCATATAATGTAATCCATGCTACCAATACTGTTAAAGCAATTGTGATAATTTGAAACATTCATTTTCTCCTTTCTTTGTTTATTACAAATATGAAAGAAAATTTTAAAATGATTTTTCACATATAAGAAAAAGAGACCATTTCTGATCTCTTAAAATATTTTGCTTATTCAATTTGTTTTATCCAGCGATCACAAAGCTTTGAGAGTGGAAGTTGCCACCTACTAGTGTGCAGAGGAAACTCGGCTTTAAAATAGAAAGGATTCTGAAAGAATCAGAAATCTTATATATGAAAAAGTTTTTCTTTCAAATATCTCATATTTGTAATAGGAGAATTGAGTAAGGAGTGATCTTATGGCAACGTACAGCCTGGAATTAAAACTAAATACAAAGAAAGCTTCCGACTGCCGGTATCTGGAGAATTACTTCCGGGAAGTCGCTAAGATCAGTAATACAGTGCGACGTTTTGCCATGCGCAGGATCGAATGCCTAAAGCGAGATAAGAATTATCGGGATCTGCTAGCGCAATATATCAAACTCATAAAACTGGACAAAGGAGAGGAAAAGGAAGCTGTTTCCAAGAAGTTATCCGCGGTCGTCTGGTCTTACGGACTGACAAAGTTTCATCTGCAAAAGACAGCGTTAAATCTCCGGAAGAACTTACGGTATGTTCATTCCGATGTTTATCAGAAGATCTGTGATCAGGTATGGAGGGGCGTCGAGAAAGTCCTGTATGCAGACGGAAAACGACTGCATTTCAAGAAATGGGATGATTTTCTGAGCTTTGAAGGAAAGAAAAATACCACGGGGATCATCTATCAGGACGGGAAAGTGTATATCAACTGTACACCAAAACGTCCGAAAGGCGGGATCATCCTGTCCGTGAAGCTGCCGAACAATAAAAACAGCGATCACTGGAACTATGAGACAAGATGTCTGTGTGATCCAACGAAGTACTGCAGGATCGTGAGAAAGAAGTTTTCTTCCGGATGGCACTATTATGTTCAGCTGATCCAGGAAGGGATCCCGCCGCAGAAACATGTAAGAGGAACCGGAAGAATCGGGATCGATATCGGAACTTCTACCGTTGCTACAGTATCTGAAACAGCTTGTCATCTGGACGTTCTGGGAGATTCCGTGAAGACAAAGGAGAAAGAGGTCAAGAGATTACAGCGGAAGATGGATCGCAGCCGCAGGGCAACAAATCCTCAGTACTATAACGAAGATGGAACGATCAAAAAAGGAAAGAAACGATGGAGCTACAGTCATCATTACAAGAGACTTCGGGATCAGTTAAAGGCGATGCGAAGAAAACGAGCCGCTGCCTTAAAACAGTGGCAGGAGATCTATGCCAACCGTCTGCTCGAAGAAGGGGATGAAGTTTATGTGGAGGATATGCGCTTTAAGGCATTACAAAAACGGAAAAAGAAGACAGAGAAAAAGAAGAATGGCAGGTTCAAAAGTAAGAAACGGTTCGGAAAGTCGATCGGAAATCATGCTCCGGCACAGTTCCTGACGATCGTAAAACGGAAACTGGATCAGACTGGTGGCAAATACCATGAGGTCAATAC